>Ga0315284_10002849_pt1 | contig 24614 bp, 22 predicted proteins | sample YL17G09_16_MG_FD_203696 | JGI IMG/M metagenome (GOLD analysis project Ga0315284, IMG submission 203696) | Sediment microbial communities from Yellowstone Lake, YNP, Wyoming, USA - YL17G09_16 | ecosystem: Environmental > Aquatic > Freshwater > Lake > Sediment | place: USA: Wyoming | collected...
ATGACATATCCGGCAGCTTGGGAACCGTTGATGCTATTAGAAGCTCAAGTTTATGCGCTATATGATTTAGCAATTTTATGGGCTGGTGAAGAATTCAATTATTCACTTGCAGGAATTTCTCTTGATATACGAAGATCAGATAAATATTCGGGTTTCGCAAATCAGATCCAAAGCATGGTTGACAAGCAATTAGAAATGGCAAAGAAACGAGTACTTTGTACTGTTGGGCTCAGACAGGACCGCTATACTTATTCAAGAGGCGCATCTATGGGACCTTGGTGCTGCGCTGAGACAATGCTTGTGCATGACACTGACAATAATGAACTTGTAATGCTTAAAAATGCGTATGACAAAAAGATAAAGCACAGCTACTCTATGAATTTAGACACAAATGAAATAATTGTAAATGACGTGAAAGCAATATGGAGTAATGGCAAGCAAGATGTTTACAAGTTAGTGGCAAGAGACTTGTTTTCAAAATATGAAATACAGTGCACTAATACTCATAGATTTTTTGATAAAGACAATAAAGAAGTTCAATTGAAAGATTTAACAGTCAATCAAAAAGTATGGGTCAAAAAAGGCAAAAAATCAAAACTAGTAAAAGTTAAATCAATAGAATTTGTTGGAAGTGTTGACACTTATGATATGGAAATGAAAGAGCCTTTTAGAAACTATGTTGCAAATGGATTTGTAGTTCACAATACGTCAGGTCAGAATATTAAACGTTGGACAGGCTCAAGATTTAACAGAATACAAATTGGTTAATGCACACTTTAAAGATGATAGTAAAAAGTGTTTTGAAGAAATTAGTTCACGATTTCTTACTCAAACCGGTATAGCAATTCATGAAACATATTGCAAAAATTCAAGCTGATTTTTTGAAAGTTGCAGTTGATGCAAGACACTTTCTCCAAAAAGCGCTTGAAAGAAATGACAAGCGCGCTATTGATTATTGGTTAAAAGTGTTAGCTAAAAAGTCAAGAGAACAGTATCCAGTAGTCAATTTGACAGAAAAAGAATTTGAAGAATTGAAAAAACGACCAAATGATAATGTCGAAGTTGATCGTGTAAAAACAGACGCTATTAGAAAATTTGATGGACTAGGCATACAATGGCCAGTAAAAGATATCAAGTCACTGCAAGAATTAACTGACAAAGACAAAAGCAAAGTATTAGCCCATCATGGCAGCATACCAAAATATGCATTTACAGTTAATGGTACTATATATTTGAATGTAAAAGCAATTCAAGATGACAAACAATATACTGACGGATTAGAACATGTCGTTTACCATGAATTAGGTCATCATATATTTCATAGTAAGCATAATCGACAGATAATCATGATAATGAACAAGTATGGATTAGATGATGATCACGATGAAGATTTTGCTGAATTAGTTAGCTATAAGATGACTGGAAAACTAACCGATAAAAGTCTGAAAATGTATAAGATATGGAATGAAACACGACATCTAATTGGTGGGAAATGATGGTAAGTCATACTACAAAAATAGCTATAGATCAAGACGCGCTAATTGCCACCTATAAGAGTGGTAAGACTACAATGCCGTCTTCTCAGTTAAGAGATATGCAAAGAGATTTATGGATTAGAACTTCTTCTGTTTTAGCTCCAAACAATCTTGTAATTCGACAGTACTGTTTAATTGATATTTTCAGTAATTCTGTTAAGAACAAAAGCAAAATCAAAAGTCAATTAGATTCTTTGTCTTATACTTCTTACAACTTAGACAAACGAATTTGGGCCGAAGGCTATAGTTACTGGCTATATGTTCGTGAAGCTTTAGATCTTTGGATAGACAAGTTCAAAAGAACCACTAATTTAACTGATGTTCAGTCATTGATTTCAGATGTAGACTTTGGTTTTCAGTCTACAGCTTATTTACGAAATGGTATCTTTTATCCAGCACCATTTGGTGACTTAAGGGATCAACCACTACATGAAAGTCTTCAAGCTTCGCATGTTATGAAAAGTGCTCGATGCAAAATAGTTTCTTTTTGTGCCGGTGCAACTGTCAAGTACTATATAAAGGCAAATCCTGTAGGATTGAATACACATGTGCCGAAAAATGATTCAACAATTACAATTGTAGACGGTATTCCGAAACCATTTACGTTTTATCATGGCTATGATAAAAAATATGACAACACTTTTTGTGAAATTACAGATACTATTTCTTTTCAACGAGTCATGTCACTGTTTTTTTGAATAGGATAAGCAAATGAAACATCTTGCAAAAATTCAAACAGAGTTCTTAAAAATAGCTGCTGATGATATGAGTGGCACTGTTCATGAAGAACGTGAACAACGTCTTGAATTATCTGAGCTGCCAGCTGAGTGTAATGATGTAAACCCTACTATCATTAGACAAGGCAAACTCAAAGAAATCAAAGATGGCAATGATGTGATTTCTTATGTTCGTATAAGAATGAAGAAAGAACATGACAAAGAACCAGTTTATAGTCTTGGTGTGAAGCAGTTTCCTTTACATCAAGAAGCTGAAACAGAAATCTCTAAAGAGATGTTTGACAGCTTTTACCCTGAGAATGTTGACAAGCCTCAAGAGAAACTACGTTATAGTTTGTCAAGTGGTTGGGACGTTGATGATATTAAGAAAGATAGTAAAATAATTGCTGAATGCGAGCACGCAAAGTCAGAGAAAGTGTCCATACCTAAGCATTGGAATGTCAAAAAAGTCTTCAAGTTTGCTAATTTGATGAGCGACATGGAGATTAGTGAGGCAAAGCCATTAAAGACGTCAGTGTTTTTGGGTGGTAGTTGTGAAGATAACAAATGGCGAAAAGATGTTAAGAGAATGTTTAGAGATTTGGTGTTTTTGGATCCGTATGATGATGATTGGGATCCAAAAGAAAACATTTATGAAGAATGTGCAGCAATGATTAAGGCAGACAAAGTTGTATTTTATGATGGTGGTGATTTGACACAGAAAGAAAAAGAATTCTTGACTGCAGCCGGCAAACAATTTGTCGAGTTTAAGGATTTACCATCATTGATTGAATATCTTGAAAAGTTGTGATATGAATACTAAAAAAATAATCGCTATCGACTTTGACGGAACGATCATTCAGTGGCAAAAAGATGCTCATTTACTAAAAGACTTTGTGCTAATGCCCAATGCAAAAGTCGTTTTAGATTGGATGTATCAGAATTTCTTCTGTATTTTGTGGACGTGTAGAGACAATGAATCATTACAAAATGCGCTTAGTTTTCTTGCAAGAAACAACATAAAGTTTCATGCAATTAACCAGAATGCACCGTTTGTAGACTTTGAAACAAGTGCAAAAATATATTTCGACTTCTGTGCTGACGACAAGTGTTGCTATTGTGAGATTGATTGGTTACAAATAAAACAGTTTCTTCAAGACAAATTTCTATCAATTGAAGAGACTGTAGTTGATAGAGTGATAATAGAGGTAAAATAATGCTAACACTTCAGGCATTTTCTCCGGCAAAAGGTAGTACCGGCGCAGTTAGAACTGCACCAATATACTTTGAGATACGTGTTGTTGCTGCACTCGCAGTCAGAAGTTCAATAAATGTCAAGATTAGTGGAACTGATGCCATCATAAACGGCGTATTTCAGGCAGGTTTTACAGGAGCTATTAATACAGACACTCATGGTTATAATGTTTACGTTCAGCATGCTGCAGTGTTTTCTTTAGGTCAAGTTGTTAGTGTTCATATTTCTGCAAGTGACGATGGCACATCAACAATCATAGAAGATTACAGTTTTACTGTAATGTTAGCTGACACTGTATTGCCTGTAACAATTGCTAATCCTAAGGGCGGAACGTTTGCATCACAACAGAATGTGTCATTAATTGTTAGTAAGTCAGGATGCACCATATATTACACAGTTGATGGGTCAATACCGACGACCAGTTCAAGTGTCTATACTATTCCAATAGTGATTGATGAAAATACATCTCTCAAATTTTTCAGTGTTGACACGTTGGGAAATCAAGACTACATTCATGTAGAAGCATACTCATTTGATACATTTGTTGATGATAATGTAGTGCCCGTGACAACGCCTAGCATTGCTAGTGGCACATATAATGAAACACTATTTGTAGTATTGACTACTAGTAAACCGGCTACAGTATACTGGACAACTGACGGATCAACACCGACGCTTACTCATTATACTAATAGAGATAGTCAGTCTACTACAATAACTATTGAATCTGATACAGTGCTAAAGTTTTTTGCAATAGATGAGTTTGGTAATCAAGAAGCTGTAAAGACAGTAAATTATATAATATACCCGACAGAGAACAATTTAGTACCCGCAAACGTGTTTGTTAATTATCCTTACATCAAAAGTACAGTTGACATATCTTGGGATGATATGATGCCTATAGAGCAGAATATTATAGGCTACAATGTTTATCGATCACAAGTTGATGCTCAATATCTTGAAAATATAGTGTCGTCAGATGTTTTGTCATCAAGTGATGTGTATTCGATAAAAGATAGTACGTTTATAAAGATCAATCGAGAGTTAATCACTACTACAGTTTATAGAGATCAGTATCTTAATAGAGTAGTGCTTAAAGAAGACGTATCTGAACAATTCAAATATTCTACTGCTGTTGATGTTGCGTCAGATTTTGCAGGTCAAGTAGTTGACAATGTCAATTGGAGTGCTATTGACGTCGATAGAATATTTAACCAGTCAGATGGTTTACATTTTACAGATGTGTATGGAAATAATCGCGAAGCATATTTTCAATCAATATTCAGATTAAAAGATGATTTTGATATTGAGACTAAGTATGACCTGTATGGGTGGTCAATAACTGATGCCATTAGTAATTCAGAGGCAGCATTTATTGTTGCATTTGGTGAATATTCATACATAAAGATTTCTAGAATTAGACGAGAAGCTTTTGACTATTATGTTAGTTCAGCTGTATTAGATTCTACTGAAATAAGTCGAACAGAGTTGTTGACTGTTAGTTTAGAAGGAAAGATGAGAATTGTTAGATCTGGATCAGATATATCCACATATTTTCATGACGGTAGTTCTTGGGTACTAATTGATTCATATATGTCGTTTACTAGAGATAATGCTCAAGTTAAGTTCTATGGTAAGAGTTCAAATGTCAGTATAGATGTACTATTTGAATATTTGCACGTTACAAATGTGCAAGCTATATTGCCATTTTTGACTGATTCATTAGCAAATTATCAGATTCAAGTGCGCCATACACCAATAGCAACTGATAGAACAACTAAGTTGTATACAGATCAGACATTTGATGTAGAAGTATTAGTTGATGGTAAGACAGCTGTTGTTAAGTCTGTGGATGGATTGAAGGGTGTGATAATACTTGATACAGATAGACAATATGATCAAACGACTCAAAAGTGGTTTGAGCCAGTAGTGCCTCATATAGATTCAAAGGTTACTGTTTCATATCAATATAACGTGAATTCTTTGAAGATGAATTTGGGAAAGTTGCCGTTTTACAAAGTTACAGCTGTTTTAAGTGATGGATCAGAAACTAGACTTGAATGGTGTCCTTCAGTTACACTCGAGTCTGACAAATTAGATTACATGTATCTTGAAGCAATAAGACGGAATTCATGGTTATTAGATCAGACCGGTGAAAGAGTGTTACTGTTTATACGAAAATCTACTGGTGAAAAATGTTCGTGTTATAAACGAAATGAAAGAACTCATGGACAAGCGCAAGTGGGTTCTTGCAAGATTTGTTGGGGTACAGGATTTGTTGGTGGGTATGAAGGACCATTTGAGATTAGAGTTGCGCCGTTCCAGACAGATCAGAAGATAAATATGACAGAGCGTGGCATGAAATTAGAGAATGTCGAGAATACGTGGACTACAATTTCACCGACAATGTCGCAGCGTGATATGATTGTTCGCAGAAATAGTATGATATATGCTGTTGGGCCAATATCGCAGCCTGAAGTTAAGGGTGTCGCAGTACAACAGCATTTTGCAGTAGAGTCAGTTGATACTACAGATATACGATATGAGTTTGTTGCATCATTGAATCTGTTTAACTATAAGAGTCAGATTGGTTTGAGAAAGCCATTCACTCATTATACTGATGATCAGACAATAGTTGACGGTGAAGTTGTTGAGAATGATAGATTGAGAACTGATAAGGGACCTGGATTTGACAATAAAAAAGGACGAACAATAACCTTCGAAAATATGCTGACTTAAAATAACCATTTTATAACTCAGACACAAAAAAAAGGAGTACGTTATGAATTATCCACAGACAGTCGATGTTAAACTTAGGAATAGAGCGGCAAATGACATTATTGCTCAGACGGCTGACTATGATAGCTTTGTTGAGCAATCTGCTCTAACATTTAGTAATGCAAGAGCAGCAATCAAAACAAGCTTCAGTAATGCTATTAGTTCTTTGGCACTATATGGACCGACTGAGGCAATTACACTATTAATTGGTGACAGTGTGACGCCTGATGGAACTGTACAATTGAAAGCAATGTTGAATAGAGATTCTACAGGTCAAGCAGTAGATATGTCAATGGCAGCAGTATGGATGACAAACCCAACACCATCAGCAGTTGTCACAATTGTAAATGGATTAGTGACTGCCGGTGTTGCAGGTGTAGTTGACGTGTATGCAAAGTTGGGTGATTTAGAGACTAGAAGATTAACAGTAACGGTGGTATAATGTTTGAACTAGATGTTGCATTACCCAGAAGATTAGGTTCTAGAAATGAGTCATCAATAAATAATCATGCTCATTTGCTATTGGGTAATAAATTGTATCAAGCTGATAATGAAAGAGTTATTAAGAAAAATACAGCAACGTCAGTTCTCACTGTTGCCAACAATTTCATCGTAAATGTGATAAGCATAGTTAAGAATGAAATAACGCCACTGACTGTCAAGTTTATATCTAATAATGAAGTTTTTGTTAATGAGACGTTTATAGACACTGACATAATTGACATTAGTTATACATTCAATAAGACTGCAGCTGTAACTACAAACTTTAATGACGATGATCTTAGCACGACACAAAATTATACGACTAACCCTGACCCATATGCTAGAAGTGTCAACTACACTGAACAACAACTGAATTGCAACACTAGAAGCTTAATAGGCAAGCATTCGAGTCAGTCATCTACAAGTATACATGATCTTCAGCTGATCACTGAATATAATCAGCGAGTGAATGATAGGATTAGTGAAGAAGAAGTTCGAGAGTACAAAGAGTCTCATTATAATTTGGTAGCATCACCGTTTACAACAGCAGAAAAATTCGTGATACCCTCATGATTTCATTAAAAGTTGGCAGACTCAAATTAAAACACGATGTAGAGCAAGATAACAAAAGCATGGTTCAGAATTTGAATAGAAAGTTTAGATATCGTGTTGCAAAGACGTTAGGCATTAGCCCAGAACATGCATTAGTTACTACTCTTTATGATGCGCTAACAAGAGGCGTAAAAGAGTTTAAGACTACAGATAGAGTACTTCTTAATAAATCAAGAGAGATTGAAAGTGAATACAGAATGAAGGTAATTAATGCAGCTAAAAGTGAAGCTCGTTAAGTTTAATACTGATGCTTTGAGAAAGAAAAAAGCTGCTATTATCAAGAGGGTTGCACAACGGGGCGTCAAAATATTTAGATCAGAAATCACAAAAAGACATTTGATTAATAGTGGCAACTTAAAAGAGAGTGTTGGAGCTGTTATAGGTAAGAATGGTGTTACTATTGAAGTTGGTGCGGATTATGCCGAGATATTAGATCGTGGTGTTAGAAAGCATAAAATGACATATTTGGTTGATGCTGGACCGATACCGATTATTACAAAATCTGGCAAGAAAATATTTCGTGTAGCTAATAATGAAAGTATTCGTCTTAAGGGTGGGTGGAAACATCCGGGTTTCAAGCGAGGCAAGGGGTTTCTCGACGCTAGTGTAAATAAAGTTGAAAGCGCTTGCAAAGAAATCATAATAGATGAAGGTTTAATATGAATGTCTCTTTGGGCGAAAGGATTTGGTTCAATCACATGATAGCTTCAATGCCAGCATATGTTAGAGTTATAGGTCGAGTGATTGGTGAGGTGTTCATTACTGATATAAGTCGAAAAATCTTTTACAATAAGATACTCGATATACCTGTTAGTGAAGTCAATCGATCAAAAGATTTAGCAGATGCTATCAAAAAGAACTGGATTGAAGTTATACAAGGTAAAGAATACTTGAATCAAGCACCAGCTTATGTATCTGAAAAAATTGAAGTTGCACGAGAGACCGTTCCTGTACAAAGTGTGCCAATTCAAACTCAGGTCATACAACAGTCAGTTAATCTAGATGACATTAAGCGGTATATTGATGATTCAGCTGCCACAATTTTAGAGCAACTAAAGGTGTTTCAATCAAAAGACAGTGGTAGTGTTGACAAGAATTTAGCTGCAGCAATTGCAGAGCAGCTTGCAAGTAGATTGAATATTGATAAGAAATCTGTTACAACTATTGATGATAAACCTGATGATGTGTTTATAAATTTGGACCAGACTAAGGAGTTAAAGACTAATATTAGTGAAGGCAATTTGGGAACTGTGACTACAAAAGATGATAAGAAAGCCAAGTCAGTTGCTAAAAAGTTGAAGTCAATTAAAGGCGATTAATACAGATGAAACACATTAAATTAACAAAGGGAAAGGTAATTATGGACAAATCTGATAAGTCACGAAAGAATGGAATTGGTTTAGACGTAGGAACTGCATTTATTAATAGTGCAATAATTGACAACAATGATGAAGTCAAAATAAAGACTCAGCGTGATGCGTTCTTTGATATTGACAATGACAAGTTTGCTAGAAACATGCTAATTGCAAATAAGGCAAACTATATTGAATCTGATGATGGTAAGTTGTTATATGTTGTTGGTCAAGAAGCACTAAATTTTGCAAATGTGTTTAAGAAAGAAATTCGACGACCATTGCAAAAAGGTGTTATTAGCACTCGAGAACCTGAAGCACTATTAATGATAAAGACAATCATTAAGAATGTTTTGGGCAAACCAAATTGTGAACATGAAATTTGTAAGTTTTCAGTGCCTGCATCACCGATAGACGCTGACTATAATGTAATTTATCATGAAAACGTTTTGAAGTCGTTTATCGAATCATTCGGTTTCAAAGCTGAACCGATCAATGAAGCAAAAGCGATTTGCTATTCAGAACTTGATGATGAAGGCTTTACTGGAATGACACTTAGTTTCGGTGCAGGAATGGTCAATTGTGCAATCGTATACATGGGCGCTGCCTCAATTGAATTTTCAATATCAAGAAGTGGTGACTGGATTGATGAAAATGCAGCTAGAGCTATAGGTGAGCGTACATCAAAACTGATAGCTGTCAAAGAAATTGGAGTGGATTTACTTGCGCCAAAAGATCGATATGAAGAATCTATTAGCATCTTTTATAGGAATTTTATCGCGTATGTAGTTAAATGTATTGAGAAGAAATTACGTGACTCAGCGACAGTTCCTGAATTTCCACAACCAATTCCTGTTATATTAGCTGGAGGAACTTCTTTAGCTAAATCATTTGACGTAGTATTTAGACAAGAACTTGAAAAGACAAAGTTACCATTTGCTATCAAAGAAGTTAGACTTGCTAATGACCAAATGTTTGCTGTAGCTAGAGGCTGCCTCTATGCCAGCTTATCTGAATATGAAGAACAATAAAAGGAGGACGTATGGGTTTAACTGACAAAGTCGTTAATCGTGTGATAAAAGAGGCTTGCGTCTCAAAAATTGCAAAGATGTTTGATGTCGGTGATGTAGTTGTGTTAGTTGATCAAGTTCAGGGATTGAATAAGGGAAGTTTGTACAAGGTAACTAAAAATTCAAATCCCGGAATGATCACTATTGCAAATTATAGCCCTGAAAAAGTAGCAGTTGAAGTTGGCAAAGACAACACTGCTGAATATCAAGGTGAAGTTGGTGATGTAATCGGAGAATACAGAGTCGATCACTTTGTACGCTATAACAACGAGCAATAATGTTCTACCGCATCACGAACGTCGTCAAGAAAATTATCATTCAAGAGCTGCAGGGCTTGTTCATTGACCATCCAGTGTTCGGTGACAACGCTCTTGTAATAACGAATAAATATCAGCTTCCTGAACGACCCAAGTACGCTATTGTTGTTAAAGCTGCAAGTGCAGATTCTATCAAATTATCTCTTGATAATTTCAAAGGCATAATCACTTCATACACGACATTAGCTAATTTGAAGGGTCAAGCCGGCCGCATGATTGAGTGGGTTAGAGAAGATGTCAACAATATTAGCAATGTTGTAAAGCCAGGGTTCTACGTCGTCAACATGGTTGATGACTATAAGTTTACAGTGACGCCATACTTAACTGTAGCAGATGAAGTTCTAGAAATTGAAACAAGCGGATTCAAACATTCATTCCTAAAGTACAAGAACATAAATCCCGGTAGTGAAACCATACTTAGTGAAACTGCTAGAAAATTACAAAGAGATGTACACTATTCGATAGATTACGTTACTAGTGAAGTTACATTTTTACAACCAATTGAAGACTTCGGTGAATTAACGGCAGATTATCAGTACATAATTGATGCTACAGGCCCATTTGACATTCAGCCTGAAACTGTAAATATCACTGCAATTCCAGGCATTGTTCTAGCATTTGGTAATTTCGTTAAAAAAGGTGGAGTACAAGTAGTTGTAGTCTACTCTTCAAGACAAGAAGTTGCAAAGTCTTATCTCGGTAAATGGAAAATGAATCTTACATTTTCAATAGTGGCTCAAGACACTGATACACAAGAACAGTTAGCCGATTTGACAGCCATGTATTTGTGGTCAGTACTACAAGAGAAATTAGTTGATGATGGTATATATATTGACTCGTTTAATTTGGGCGGTGAATCTGAAGAAGATGAAGTAAAGACATCAAATGAATTAGCATATTTAGCTGATTTATCATGTAGTGTTGAAGTTGAATGGGAAGCAATACAGCCGATGTTGGGTATAATCAAACGAGTGTTTTTGAATAGGGTTGAAGATTTTGGCAAGTACGATGATCCTGAATTTGAAAGTAGATCTACTAGGTCGTTTAAAGTTTCACAACGTGGTGTTGATTATAAAGTCGGATTACAACCTGTAGAGAGTTTGACACCGATTTTGATAAGGCCTACTCCAAAATATACTCTTATAGGTTCGCGCACTCAAGCTTGAGGATAATATGAGCGAATTGGATGATGAAAAATTGATCGAAGATATTGTTAGAGACGCTGAAGAAAGTCATCCGATAAAGAAAGAGCTTAAGAGTGACGGCATATACTATGACTTTAATAATACGATGACAAACAATCAAAAATATAGCGATCCCCAATATCAGCGACAAGCATAACTATTGTTTTGATTTTTCGTACTCTTAAATAAGTCTGATAGATAGTGGAAAAACAGGAGGATAGCTGTGAGCATTGCATACGTTGGAGATTATTCATTCCGACTGGATACTATCAATCCTGACGCAATTACTGTATCAGGTCCACCGACAACAGACATAATTCTATCAACTCCCCAATATTGGATAGTAGACGATGCTGTCCAATTTTCTGGTGGCAGTTTACCTGCGCCATTAGTTGCAAGTACTAACTATTGGATAGTCTATGTTTCCGGAACGACAATAAGAGTTTCTGGCACGATTGGTAGCTCACCAATAACGCTTACAACTATTGGTTCTGGAACAATCATCCGACAGAATCCTCAGTTAGATAGTAATTGTCGCAAACGATACATTTCTGCATTTCAACGAGGTAAAGCAGTTCTTGATGAAGAATTAGTTGAAATGAGCTACAAAGGATTAGATTTTCTACGACGATATTTAGAACGAAATGTCGGTGACAATGCTCTCGGATTAGATTCATTCAAAGTTATACAGAGCTCAGTAACTACAAATCAAAATTTCACAGTTAAGGGCGGTACTGCTGAAAAACCAGCTATATTTGTACTAAAAGGTTACCCGATACTGTTGTTTAGCGATCTTGAATATAATCAACAAAATAACTCTGGTCTTTTAACAGATGATGATTATACTGCGACTTCAATTCCCGTAATAAGTATGCCTGGGTCCGATAGAATTGATTCCGTTTACATTGATATGTATTTGGCTGAAGTTAGCAGCGAGCCGGGTAGCGAATATCAGGACACTACATTGAAGGATATTAATCTAGCAGTACAGTCAGCTAATAGATTTAGGATCGTGCAAGATATTCGAGTAGTAGAGAATTCAACTGTTATACCGACTGATGGTGTTGATGGCAATAACATCTATCATCGATATGTGAAGTTAGCAGAAATTCAGCGTCATGCTGGTAATGCAAACATTTTGACAGCTGACATTACTGATGCAAGATTGCCGTTAATAAATTCTAAGGATGATGGTTCTGGTACAACATATCAGCGCGGTGTGTCAACGTTAGAGTCTATGGCAGATGGTACAGGCAGTATTCGTGTTAAGAGTGCTGTTGTTGAAGACGACTTGACAGTTCATGGGACTATAACTGTTATTGATGAAACTAATACGCATTCTGAAAAATTGACTGTAACATGTGATAATATAGGCAATACAGATGCAGTTCAGATAACAAAAACAGCAACAGGCACAGGTGATGCTATTGTTGTAAGTCAATTTGGTACTGGTTATGCAATTCGCGTGACAAATGGTAGTGTGATATTGTCAAATACTGGAAGTGTAAACAATGTCGCAGTTAACGAATTTTCTAATGATGGTACATTAGCTGGAAACTCTGACTTAACAGTACCAACAGAAAGAGCCGTTAAGACGTATGTTGATGGTATTACTGGTGGTGGCACTGGTATAGTAGATTACTTTGCTAAATTCACTAGTGCAAATGCAATTAGTAACTCGCAGATGTCAGAGACAGCAGGCGTAGTAACTCATCATTCAGATGGTTCGCAATTAATCACAGGTATTTGGGTAAGAAATGCAAATGCTGCTAGCCAAGCAACATTGTGTGTGACAAATATTTCTGGAATACCGGGTAGTAATGATGATGGTTTGTCAATGAGGAATTACACTGTTGGTAGTCTTGGAAATGTATTTGGCATTAGTAAAGCAAATACTGATCATATATTGTCGTATAATACTGCTAATTTGTTTATAGAGAAGTCAGGTGCAAGTCCTATTTATATTGGCAACAATGGCGTATGCAGAATGTCAGTAAATAGTTTAGGTTATGTTGGAATTGGTGTTACAAACGCATTATACAATTTTCAAGTTTCTAATCTTGCATATTTTACAGGTAACATTGGAATAAATACAGCACCGACTATAAGCAATCAGCTTGCAGTTAATGGCATATCGAAATTTGTTAATAGTGGTGGTACGCATCAAGTGTTTATTGAAAATGATTTTTTGAGTGATGGTATAGTAACATGTTCTCAGAATTCGGCTTCTGAGAGACAGCATTGGTCATTGTCTTCTGCCACTCCGATTAGTGGACTATTTGCTGATCTTAAATGGCGTATAGGTTTAGTAGGTTCTAATGTTGGTGATGCTGGGTCTGATTTATTCATTAATAGACGTAATACAGGCGTTGATGTTAGAACTGTGACTATTAAGCGTGATACTGGTCAGGTTGGTATTGGTACTAGTTCATCACTTGATGCAATGTTGACGTTACGTCATGCGTCAGGGGCTCGATCATTAAGAGTGATGGGTAATGGAGTGAGCAATATTTTAGGAAGTATTTATTGGAGCGATAATTTAACATATATTCAAGAGTATCAGTATAGTAAACTAAAAATCAGTAGTTTTTATGGCTCGTATTTTACATCTCGTGTTGGTATTGGGACAGAGACTGATGCATCACTTTCTTTGATTACAAATACTGATTTAGGTGAAGCTAGATTCATAAATTCAGCAACAAGTGATTTAGTGTCTAATGTTAATTCAGGTAATAGTAATTTAGATTTAGATAATACTAAAAATGACGAACTTGATGATACATTTTTACCGTCCCATGTAAGCGTTGTAAACAATTGGATTACAGGCGTGACTGTTTATGAAATTGGCGACGCGGTTTCATTTAGTACAGATGCTGGTTTTTTACCAAGCCCATTAGTACCCGGTACAGTTTATTATGCGCGTATTACAGGAGGTAATGTTCGACTTGCAACGTCATATATAAACGCTTGCAATAATGTAGTTATTACATTATTGGATCAAGGTACTGGCGCAATTTATACGATGCATAGACAGTACATTAGTAATATCAAAATATCAAATAGTGTTACTAATCCCTGGTCTATTGGATTATTAAATAACGGTTATGATTTTGCTTTAAGATGTAATAGTACGTATATTCCTATTAGAGTTCAAGCACCATTAGTTATTAAGCGAAATGATGGTTATGGTGGATTTTTAATGGGAATTGCTAATGCTAATCCAGAATATACGCTTGATGTAGGTGATGCTTATGGTACTTATGCAGTGGGTGACTCTAGAATAGCACGAAATCTATATGTCGGTAACCTGTATGCGACATCCAGCGTGTATGCTAGTAACTATATAGGTAGCACATCAAAGTTCTTCAGTGTAGCATATTTGAGTACTGTCGCTGCAAGTTATATTCGTGGTAAGTATATAGCTGAAGGTGGCGACAATTATTTGAGAATCGATGCTACGCAGGGTGCTATGATTTCATATTCACCGACTGCTCCTGGTGCTGCACCGAATTCAACTAAACATTGGATAATATCTACTGGAAGTGGTACAAGTAGCTTTAGATGGTCATGGGGATTGACAAATAATGAGACAGGTGCGAATGCCGGTAGTGATCTAATATTACAGATGTATCCTGACGCAGGTGTAGCGCCACTTGGTTATTCAATGGTAATTAAGCGATCAAATGGATATGTTGGAATAGGTGTTACTGATCCTATGTATGCGCTTGATGTCGGTACAAATGCAAGATTTAGACAAAATGTATTTTGTAATAGAGTGTCTTGCAGTGCAATTCAACCTCAAGTGCTTACAACCACTTTTGGTTTAGGTGCTGCTTCAGGTTGTATATTTACGCCTGAAACTGATTTAGCATCGCAATTAGGTGAAGCTGCTAGATATTGGGTTTATGGGTATATTCAGTCAGTATATTGCAATGAAGTGCAGCCATTAAGAAGTACTGCTACTTCAAAACTTGGTGCTGCTGCGACATATTTTAATGAAGCTTATGCTACCACTCTTTACACTAGATTATTAGCTCCCAAAGTTGGTGGTAATATTCAGTTTTCAGGTGCATTAGAGCCGCTAGTGGGAACTGAAGATGTCGGTTTAGTTGGTAAATCTGTTAGAAGCGTTTATGTAACAAATACTAAGTCAACGAATTATTACAATGGGCCTAGTGGCACTTCGATATTAGGGCAATGGAATGATGTTCCAATAGATTTAGAGACTACTATACCGTTACATACAGTTACAGACGGTATTGCAATTAAGTTTAATGGCAGTGGCGGAATTGCTGATCTTGCAAATTCTTATACACGATGGTGCTGGCTAGGTGATCAAACTATTTCTTTGGATGGAATATTCAAATGGACAGTATCAGGACTAACAAATGATTTTAATGCAAATGGAATTTCAATAATTCCTCGAGGTAATTTTGCTTGGGCTAAACCGTATACAGCTACTAGTAAATTTAATAGCGGGACTGCATGTGGTTCAGCTTATAGATATTTTAGGTCTAACTCTAATGTTAATACTGGAGTAGGACTTAAAACGTTTACTGTGACAGTTCCTTTAGATGTGTATCCGTTACGAAATATTTGGATTAGATCTAATGATGGCTTTATGTTATCAGGAACAATTACTTCCTATTCTGCTGTGACGGGAGCGTTAGCAGTGAATATTACTAGCAGCACACCCGCAGGCATTTTTGCTAGATCCTCATGGGAACTTTTAGCTTATGTTGGTGAGGATTCTTTATGCACAAGAACAAGTACATTAGAATCTGGATGTATTACAGCTCTTTCTAAAACTGTCAATTTACCGGTTCCACTAGTAGCGTCTCCCCCGACAAGCCAATTGACACGATTTGGAGACTTTATTGAGTTTAATATCACGTATAAGGTTGTAGGTCCAGTTCCTTAGCCACATTTTGCGTACGCAGACAGATATTCCCAGAAAAAAAGCTTGCGAGAAATTCGCAAGCTTGAGACCGGTATGACAGCTTGCCGACTCATTGCACTGAGAATCTAGGATCTTGAGAAAGGGTATAGTAGTAGTTTTCAAAATATGCGATATTAGGATTTGTCGTATCTTGCACGCTAGTACCAAATAAAGGTCGCAGTTGCAATAAGTCTCGCTTGTCAAATGTCAAAGTATCAGGTGCGACAAGTTCGTGAGTAACTGTGTCACCCAAGAAATGAAGTCTTATTGTGTCAAGCTGTGAAATTCTAAAATGCAACTGTGTTGGCACTAGTGAAGCTAATGAGTCTGGAAGTGGAACAGAGTCATGGTACGAACCAGCAAACATTGATGAAAAATTAATGACTAACATTGAATCAGCAACTTGATGCCAAGTGCCAAGGCCATTAAATATTTCAACCTCATGATTGAAAATATACATGAATGCTTCAAATTGATACGGATCATTAGCAGGCAAACCGGACAATGTTGAACCAGAAGGTAATATCACTAGTCCACAAGATATAGAATCTGCAGTTTGAGGCACTGTATAGTTTATTCCGCTTAATGGGTCATGTATTGGCCCACCACAAGACTGTGATATTGAACTAATCGGTGGTCGACCACGAACGTACACTTGAAAAACTACATTGTTACTGTCAATTCCAAACACTCTCAAGTGCGTTTGCAACTTACGATTCAAGTCATACGATGACGGCAACTGAATTGTTCGCAATGGACTTGGAGATGGTGCCCAAGTTTGACCACTATCGAGTGACATTGAGATTTTGATTGAATCGACAAGGACGATGTCATGCGTGTCTGCGACAACGACGAATGACAAGATGAGATCCCGTGCAGTTCGATTAACAGGAATCCCGTTGTCATCATACCACGAACTGTCGCTGTTCCACACGCTATCGACAGTTACTGAATCGACTCGCAAAACTTCGGCATTCGCTATGAACGCTAAAACCAGGATGCTTGAAATGAAGTGCTTCATACGGTTACCTCGCAATCGTGAAACGGGTGGTTTGTGATGAGTTGGTGGTTACGAATCGTGCGAAATAAAGACCGTTGCAAAGCTGGATTTGCGATGAACTTGTGATGCGCTGATACCAGACTCGCTTGCCGGCAGCATTGAAGATCATCAACTGGCCAGTACCATTGACGTTCATGCGAATACCATTTGCCATTGGTACAATATCCATTATCGATGCAGCAGATTTTGAAGTGTGAAAAGTTGACCGGTACTTTACCGGTGTGTCATGTTGCCAATCTGCCTTTGCTCCGGCAGTTAGAGTGAACACTTGCGTTTGACCTGTGGCCTCATAAAATGCTGGTCCAGCCAGACATACGGTGAGGTAACACAAGACTGACATTACTACGACACTCATTCGCATACCTACCTCCTCATGGTTAATGTTACAGTTTACTGGTTATCCTTATCCATAGTATATAATCATGTTGATCGCCCTAAGAAGTCCCAAAAAGTGGTTGAATTTTCTATAGGTAAATCATGTCGTAGCAATCCAAATTGATCTTTTTTTGATAAACTCAATAACTACATAGCAATAAATCAACTTTTCTATAAACCCGCCGAGCACGGGTGCTGAGAAGACGATAACCGATGACGTTGTCTTCATTGAAGCAAAGCTTCTAAAGCTGCTCTGTCAGTCATGTAAAGATTCAAACAAATTAATTAGTCGAATTGAACCAAGTACTAATATTGTTTGAAAGGACGGAAATTTATGGCAGCTTTTGTATCTGGATATCTTGCGCCAGGCGTATATGATCGCACGCTTTTAGACCCCAATGTAGCAAGTCTACTCGGTGGACTTCGAATTCCGATCATCATTGGAACTGGTCAGGAACAGAAACTTCTGTTGAATCAGGACATGATTCGCGGTTCTTCTGCTTCAGTTGACAACAAGTCTTCTAATGAAGATGTTTCTTCTCAGGCTGACGGTTCAAATACCGTCTTTCAAGTCAGATATTATCCGATAGTAACAGGCGAAGGTAGTGGTATTGTTACTAATCGAGTATCTGATATCACTGCGAAAGTCAACAAAAATCCTGTTCCTGTAACTCGTATTGATGGTCTTAATGGATTGGTAACACTTCAATTACCGCCTGCGGCAACTGATGACGTAACAATCACATACTATTTCAAGTTGACTGATACTAAAGTTGACAATGAAGATGTATCTGATCAGGCCACCGGTACAAATACCACATTTTACTCACATCACAAGCCGATAACTGACGGTCGCGGTAGCGGTACTCCTACAACAACTATTACAGACATAGTTGCTAAGGTCAATTCTTTACTTGTCACAATTTCTGAAGTTAATGGTACTGACGGTACTGTTGTTCTTGGGACAGCGCCTGGTGCTAGTGATACTGTTACTTTATCGTATTACTTTAATCAGTACGCTGACACAGCTGATCTTTTGCCTCAGAACAGTCTTACTAGTATCGTGTCAGTTGGAGATTCTCCTGATCTTAACAATTATATTGAGGGTGTAGATTTCATCATCCTTGATGGTAATAAGATTCAGTGGGGCGCAGGATCGAAACTTACAGTATCTTCTCATACTGCTGGTGCAGTATATTTTGATGACGTTCAGATTTCGACATTGCTTGTTGATGATCGCATTATTATGCAGGATCTTTCTAGCCAGTTTACTGGTGTTGAGAGTTCTTGTGTAGTTACGTATCCGCCGATTGTTGACGGTAACGGTCGTGATCTTATTACGAACGATATTATAAGTGACCCTAATTCGAAGGTTAAGGTTTACGTTAATGGTGTTGAAGTTGACGTGACAAGAGTTGATGGCGAGACTGGTACAGTATATTTGAAGGCTGCTCCGGCACCTGCTGCAAGAGTTGAAGTTTCTTATTGGAGAAGCCAGTTAATTGATGAGTCTTATACTGTTGAAGTTGTAACGGTTGGTATTGCTGGAACAGGGACATACAAGATTACTACAGCAGTTCAAGGTTCGCTGTATAATGCTAAGGTCACTGGCTATGCTTGCGTGCCTACGCCGACAATGATGGATTCTCTTGGTGCGCATTTGAAGGCAAGCAAGAATAAGGCTGTTGATGAAGTTGTTACACTGACATTTACAAGTGTAACTGCATTTGCAGTGACATCATCGAATCCTGCAGGTTCTGGAACTGGTGTAACTAATACTGGAAAGACTGGTCAAACATATATTGATGCAGTGACTGGCTTGCAGTTCACGTTAACACCTGATTCAAATTATGCTTCTGGTGATACTATCAGGATTACGTGTCATAATGATGACGTTCCTGGCACAAGATCTGGTGGCCCTGGCACTGGTGATGCTGGACCGTTTGAAACTGGCGTATCAATAGCAAATTATGTAGTGCAGGGTGTGAGAGTAATCGTGTCAGATACTGCTAATACTGCATCAACTGACAAGACGATTTTGCAGACGTTTGATAAGTCTGGAAATGAGCCTGCAGTTGGGTCCACGTATTACATGAGTTACTACTATCAGAAAGACAATTTTGATCCTAAGATCTTTACCAGATTTAAGGATGTAGCTAACGAGTATGGTGTGCTTGATATTGGTAATGCAATTACACTGTCAGCATTCTTGATGATGATTAACGGTGCAGTTGCTGTCATGTGCAAGCAGGTTTTGAAAGAGACTGGTGAAGATACTGCTACTGATGCTTCATACATTCAGGCTCTTAAGGATATTGAGAAGCCGATTAATGGTGTTAAGCCTCGAGTAGTTCATCTTACAACGACATCGGCCTCAGTAATTTCTGCTCTTAAGACGCACTTGGCACAAATGTCGTCTGAGCGTAGACGTTCTGAACGTACAGCGTTTATTGGTTATGCGGTTGGAACTGAGCCTCAAGATGCTGCAAACTTTGCAAGAGCTCTTAGTTATGGTCGTATCGTTGCAGTATATCCTGACGGTGCAGTAATTGCATTAACTGACGAGCGCGGAACTGAATCTGAGTACATACTCGACGGTAGCTACATTGCTGCTGCTCTTGCAGGATTGAACGTTAGCACAGCTTATGATGCTGCTGAACCGATGACTCGAAAGACCATTACTGGTTTCAAGAGACTGATTCGCAGTATGGACGAAGTTCAGATGGACGAAACTGCATCTTCCGGCGTGACAATCATTGAAGATAATGCCGGTATAATGAAAGTTCGTCATGCATTGACAACAGATATTGGCAACGTGTTCAACAAGGCACCCAATATCATCACGATCATGGACGAAGTTCAGATTCAGGCTCGTGCAACATTGGATCAGTACATCGGACAGAAGTTCTTACCGAATACTGCAGGCAATGTTGCTTCAACATTAGCAGCCACAATGTCAGCATTGAAGGAAGCAGCGATAATTGCAGATTATGCATCAGTAACTGCAACTCCTTCAGATACTGATCCTAACTACTTGACTGCTGAAGCTTTCTATAAGCCGGTATTTGAACTTTCGTACATCAGAGTGACATTCAACATTAGAGCGAAACTCTAATGAAGTTGGCGTTCAATAATGCGAGATACAAGGATCACCCGGAAGATCAAGATTCGGGTGAGACTTGGCTATTCAATGAATCAGGCGCCGAGCGAGTCCATCCAGGACCGCTCGGCCTTGACAAAGATAACTATCTCTATAATGACACTAATGCTGACAAATTCAATGCAGGTAAAGACGTCCAGCAACAGTTTGGACAACCCAAAGGCATACAGCCTAATCTTGGTCCTGTAAGCCAATTTGAAGGCGACAATACTGTTTTTGATGATGATTTGATAAGATCATTTAATAATGAGGATAAACTAGTCAAAGATATCACACGGGAGGTGACGAATGGCATCTAATAGCTACATTTATCAGTACGGCTCAACTCCGAATACTAGTCTGCTGAACAGTCAAAAGGTCAAGATTTTTGCAGCACATCCAGGCGGAGCTGATCCTACTGCAAATCAGATTGGTTTGCTACAGTCATGGAATCCGTCACAGTCAAGACCGACAGAATTTGTTCGTGGTATCGGTCATGGTGACAGAGTTGCTGAACAGTCAGTCGGTGTGACAGATCTTACTGGATCACTTAGCATTGCCGTTATGTACTTGGTCAATATCATGCAAGTACTTGGTTACAATGCCGGTGCTTCCGGTGCTATTCGATCACTTAAGCATCATCGTTGGCCGTTTGATATCAAGGAACAGATTGTTGTTCCTGATTTCATCAAGAAAGATTTGTCATACCAACAAGGTACCAACAAGACTGCCGGTGTTTCAAACGGAAATCTTATCCAGACATACTATGAAGGCTGCTGGATGCAAGATTACAACATCACGTTTGAGATCGGTGGATCAACAATTATGCAAGATTGTTCAGTGAATATCACTGATGTATACGATCCTGCAGTTGGTCGTGGTTATTATGGTGAATCACTTCAGGATAGAGACGTAACAACGATTAGTAAGTTGATCAAGCTGACGTAATAACTATTTAGATATCTCCCTCAGGGTGCTCATTGACCGTTAATAACGGGAGAGCACCCTTTTTTTCCTCCTCGTAAATTCTGCAGTACTGCTATACTAGTACAATAACGTAAAATAACTTTCGTCGAATCATTATAATATAATTATGAAGTCGTTAAAAGCTAAACTTAATTTGTCATGGTATCAGAAGTTAGTGTTAAACACACTATCTAATGAACATAGATTACTATACAATCATTTGCTTGAGCACGTGAAAAATACCGGTACAATTGTAGAGCTTAGTAAAGAATGCAACAAATTTAGACACGAGAACAGTTTAACTATACATTATAGACCAGCCTATGAAACTTGCAAAATGCTCACAAATAGTATAAAAAGCTATTTTGCACTAAAGAAAAAAGACAAAACAGCTAGATTCCCATATAGATTCAAATCATGGAAATATTTTACTACAATACTATATCGCAGTAATAATTTTAATTTACATAATAATAAGTTAGTATTACACATTCAAGATTGTCGATGTAAAAATGCAAAAACTTTAGAAATTACTTTGCCAGATTATTGTAAAACAATTATAGGTACTATCAAGATTTTACAAATTAAGAGAGAAGCGAATGACTATTTCGCTATTTTCACTTATAGCGAACTTAAAAAAGTTAGAACATTTGTACAGGAAAGACTCATTTCAATTGATCCCGGCGTAACTAACATAGCTACAATCTACAATCCAAATAAAAAAGAAATTATAGAAATACCAAACGATCAGTTTCATAAAAAACTTGAAAAAAGAATAGAAGTCATACAATCACTTTGTGATAAGAAAAAGAAATATTCGAGACGATATAAAAGACTAGCAGCGATTTACAAGCGTTGTAAGAAAAAGCTAGCAAATAAGAACAAAGACTTTCAGCATAAAGTAAGCAAGAAGATTGTAGATTATTGTGTAGAAAATGAAGTGTCTAAGGTTGTATATGGTGACATAAAGACTAAGAAGTTAGTGAAAGATTCAAAGTTAGCGAAGGATAGGGGATTGAATAAATCAACTCAGAGTCGGGGCACGCTGAGTAGATTTAAGACTTTCGTTGAGTATAAGACACTTAGCGAGGGTATATCGTTTGTCAGACAGAATGAGGCATGGACTAGTAGGACAAATTGTTTGACAGATGAGCGATTTGACGTAGAACTAAAGCTGTCAGATCGTACGGTTAGATTGAATGACTCTTTAGTATTTACAAGGGATGGTAATGCAGCTGTGAATATTATGAAGAGTTATCTTGGCGAGTGTGCCATACCAATTAAGGGCTCGTGGTTAGCCCATTTGGAAAGCGTAAGCTTTTCAAGGATGTTGTTAGATCATGACAAAGTGATTTAACAATGAATCAATTATCTGATAGCCACAAATTCAGTGATATTAAAGATCTAGTCTTTGAAGGCTTTCTAAAAGAGACTATAAAGTTCAATGACCTAGTAGTTGTCATTCGGACTTTAGGAGTTGCAGAAGAAAGTCAAGTTATCGAGACATATGAAAATCTACCTAACGAATATAATCTATTAGCTGCTGCTGACACTGTACAATGCGCAATATATTCTATCAATGGCTGTAAAATAACTGATGATGTCAAGAAGCTTGTACGCAATTGGCCCAAACAAATCATAATCAAAATATTTGAAGTGTACTTAACACTTGCCAGTCGTGTACGGGAAGCCACTAAACTAATCAATGAATTCATAAAAACTGATGAATCAAAGTTGCGTTGGACTGTAATAAAGACTACTAAATCTTCTCTTAATAGTGTTACCATTACTGGAAATTCAGAATTAGAATCTAAAGGCATATCCTACATTCAACAAATTTGGATCTATCTAAACCAACAAAACGATTTAATTGAACGAAATACATTGGATTGGGCTAAAGTCGAATACATGACAGATTCGATCTGTACATTCGTCAATCCCAAAGCAATGCAACAAATTCAAGGCAAAAAGAAACTACAGCAAGAAGAACAGATGATGAAAGAGCAACGTGAAGAGGTTGCAAAGATTCAAACAGATTCAAAGGAGAAATTAATGATTGAAAACTCGGCAGATGAACTATTTGATGCGCTTACAAGAAAGCCCGGTGAGTCAATGTTAGACTATCAAAAGCGCGTTGGTCAGTCTGTAGCAAAAGCGTTTACTGAAGACGAGCATGATAAAATAGTTAGAGAATGGGAAGAATATCAATTTACTAAACAGTTACGAATCAAAAAGGAAAATACTAGACGCGCAAAAATATTACATGAAAATAAAATGACAAATGCGATAGTGATTGATGTACCAAGAGCAGCACCGCAAAGCATAATTGTAGGCTTTAGTCAAGTATCTAATATTGGTGATGATATAGTTGATGTGCAAGAAGAAAAAGGTCCATGGATAGTTAACAATATTGACTATTCTGAAATTGTATCAATAACGTCATTTTCGATGCTTAAGAACAGAGATCAAATTTTCAAAGAAATAACGAGCGAATCTGAAGAAGAAACAATCAAATGGATTGAAGAATATCTACAAGAAGAAGCACAGACAAAGTCAGATGTAGTTGCAGCTATAGAGTCACTAACAAAAACACCATCAATGGAAAAACCAATAGATGGTCGTGACAAAATACTGTCTGCTAGAGAACGAGTATTATCTGCAGGCAAAAAGACAAATAAGTTTGAGAATGAACAGCAAGAAATGATTGATCAGATTCAAAAATCACGATAAATTAAGGAGTCATTATGACAAAGAAGTTTGAAGATCCGTTGTTGGCCATGAATGCTATTTCTGAGATACGACATAGGTCAAAAGATGTGCCAGTTGAGAATTT
>Ga0315284_10002850_pt1 | contig 24614 bp, 45 predicted proteins | sample YL17G09_16_MG_FD_203696 | JGI IMG/M metagenome (GOLD analysis project Ga0315284, IMG submission 203696) | Sediment microbial communities from Yellowstone Lake, YNP, Wyoming, USA - YL17G09_16 | ecosystem: Environmental > Aquatic > Freshwater > Lake > Sediment | place: USA: Wyoming | collected...
CTTGTGCATCTTTGTTTATTTGTTTGACATCATCTGGATGTAATGAATATTGGGTTCCATGTTCCACTATTGTGTCACACTCTGGTGTCTCTTCTGAGACAACTCTAACAACCCATTCTCCACTAATTGTTTTATGTATTTTACCTTTCATAATTTGTTGTTTATTTTCTACATTCCTTTGTATAATGTGTATTATATTACACTTTTTCCTTTGAATTTATGTATAATGCATATTATAATGTGTCATTAAAGGGAACTGCTCAAGTATTAACCTGTTCCTCTAATAACAAGTTATTACATTTATTACAATACTGTGGATCAAGGTGTTTTTCTCTAAGAGCAAAGTCTAGTTCTTCTTGTGTAAAGTCTTTATCAGTTTTTATAATCACCCTACATTTGCTACAAAGTAATGCAAGGTTTCCACCATTAAATTTAATTATTGCTTTTTCCATTAGTCTAATCTTGATTGTGAAAACCCTAGTTCTTTAGCTTTTTCAGGGTTAATTTCTATCCAACTATGACACGGTCTACATACAGCAAGCCATGTATTCATATTAAGATAGTTATCTCCTGTTCTACCTGCTTTATGATGTACATCTGTAGCTACACCTGTGCAGCTGACAAGTTTTGCTTGACAACTGGTGTGTACAGCTAAGAATGCTAGTCTTTTTTTAGAATACTCATCCATAGCCACCTGCCTCTTTACAGAGACAGGAGCTATAGATTTAGGCTTTTCTATTTTGTACCAGCATTCTTTACAATACTTATCTTTCTTGTCAGACTTCCATATGTGTTTTAGACTTTGACATCCCTGGCACATTTTTAGTTTCACTTGCATCTGTTTTCTTTTTTCTGATTATTAATCCGTCTTTAACAGATTTACCTAATATACTAACAGGTTGTCTAATAGTATCTAATTCTAAGGGTCCATCTTTCAATAATTCTGCTAGAAGAAGTCTGTCTAGATCATCTTCAGGTGATAGTATTAGTTGTACAGTTCCATTTGTAACGAATATGTGTTCCATATTGAGTTTTTTAGGTAAGTTGATAAAAATTAGCAGGTAAGATGTTAAATTCTATTAGCTTGTTAGCTATTGCTTGTCTAGATATACCTAAATCTTTAAAAGGTATAGTAACATCTAGATTATCATCATAACCTTTAACTTTCACCATCTGTTTTGTAATAGGGGATTTAGGAAATAGTTTAGTAAACAAACCGTCAATTTTTTCATTAATGATTTCTTGTTTCCAACGGTTTAAAATTCTATGGGCTTTTGTATAAGTCATACTGATGTAGTGTTTCTTAGATTTAGACATAGTATTTATTTCTTCTTTTGTACAGGCTAGAAAGCCATACACAATTTTTGAATAAAGTTCTTCTTGAACAGGTGTAAAACGAGTAACTTTTTTAATGTTTTGATACTTAGAAGTACCATTTAACTGAATTTTTTTAATATCAGTGGCATATGTAGTAAACATATGTTTGTTAGAATCTCCATAGGATATAACTACACCTCTGGAGTTAGCACTGATTGTTTTGTCAGAATTGATCATGGGATTATCATTTTAGGTTAAAAATACAAAATTTCTATATAATAAAAAAACCCAGAAATTAATCTGGGCTTTACTACTTTTTTAGTCTATATTACAAATTAACAAGACCTTTTTTGTTTACACTAAGACCAGTCATAGCCTTTTGTGCAGTCTGAACTTCTCTTATTTCTTCTGCATTGTCATGCGTAATAAGTTCATCAAAAGCATTGTCATTAGTAGTATAGAACGATTGTCTATAAATAGGTTGGTCATCTATTCTACAGATAACACCTGTGTCTCCAGCAATCTTCAGATCTCTATCTGGGTTTACTGGGTTAAACGGAGTCAAAGACTCTGTTATCACAATTTTACCTGCTAGTTCTTGACCTTCTCTGAAAGCAACTTCAGATAAATCCTCCACTTTACCTTTAATTAAAGCAGATCTTCTTACATTTCTTAACCAACCGTCATTGTTAATTTGGACAGCTGTTTGTTCTACACGAACATATCCATACTCTGGATTGTTTGTAGACACGCCAATAATGTTACCGTTCTTGTCGGCAACTACTCTTACTCTGTTACTCATGTTTTTTGGTTTTTGTTATTAATAAAAATCCCCTGGTAGAAACCTAGGGGAGAAATGAAACGTACACATTGAGAGAAATTATTCTTCTTTGTTAAAATCTATATCTAAATCAGTTAGTTTATCTATTTCAGGAATATCTGTTATATCAGGAACTATAAACTCTTCATCTATTACACTACTTGGTTTAGTTAGTATGGATCCATGCCACGGATTTTCCACTACATCCCCATAATTGTAAGCTACAAGATATTCTAGCTCTTCATCAGACATTTCTACAAATTGCTCTGTACTTATTTCTATTACTTTCCCATTTGGAAGTTGGTAAAGCATTTCTTCATAGTTTAATATGCTTATAAAAATAAGAATATTATTTTATAAATCAATGAGTTACATACTAAATAACGGATAATAGAGCTATAACTTATCTAAATCACCATCTGAACCAGCTTTTTTACCCTTTGGTTTAGAAGTTTTTGTTTCTCTCATCTTCTTTTTCCAATAAGCATTAGTAGTATTAATATGCTCCTGCTTTTCTGCAAGTTTAACACTACAATCATTTAGTGATTCTTTAAGTTGTTTAATTTCTTCCTCTAAAGCTTTTTTACTTGTAAATATATCTTTCCAATTCATATTAAATATTTTTAAATTTTGTGAATAATCCACTAAATCTACCACCAACTGCTACTCCTTCTGTTAAATCTTCCTTTTCCAGTTCTATATCATCTATAAAATCTCCATCTTTAGTAACTTTTTTACCTTTTCTTATAATATTATACATAAGTGTTTCAGAACTATCTTTGGTTTCTATGGTTACTATTATCACTTCTTTTTTAATGGGTATAGCTTTCCAATTCTTTAAATCTTCTTCATTAGTATCTTTACCCACCACTCTCATCCAAGCTTCTGCAGCCCATGCTATACTATGCACTTTAAACTTCTTTTTTAGTTGTTTAAATACGTTTGGTAATACATCATCTACAAACTCATCTTTACTATCTTCTGACTTCATAAACTCTTCTGGTATCATTATATGTATAATAGATGGTTTGTTAGAATCATTTTTCTGGTCTCCAAACACTGTAATATGAGGATTAATCCCACCAGATTCAGCTATAGTTGAGACTAGATATTCTATATAGTTTTCTTTTAAATTATTATGATCTTCTTCTGTCATCTTTAATAGTTTTTAATAAACGTTACTAAATTATCATATTGCTCTATACAGAAATCTATTACATAATCCATATATGTAGGTTCATATATATATTCCCCATCAGAAACACCACCATTTGTTATAAGAGGTGACTGAAAACATATAAAGACTATAATAAACTCTATACCAAGAGTTAAAGAAACTAATTTAAGAGTTTCCATAAAATTATCATACACCTTAAAATGTTTAGGCATTAAATCATCCCCCATTAGCCCACACCATATAATCTTAAGTTTACTCATTGATTGTTCATCATCACTGTAATTAAACTTCTTAGGTGGAAACTGTTCTAAAGGTAAAAGTTTTCTGTATATTTCTTTAACTTCAGGTTTTTGTAATTTAGCCATGTTATTGTTTTTTAGATATAAACAATTTTAATGTACCATCTACATAAGCCAACTCTATTACAAGATTGTTTCCTATGTAAAAAGATTCATCACCGTCTATTACTTCTATGTTAGTCATATTTTCTAATAGAGTCTTAACAATAGGTGGTTTAGGAAATGAACTCTTAGATATTCTTACACAATAGAGTTTAAGTTCTACAATATAACAGAGAGAATAATCTACAGGATACTCTTGATGAATATCAAATAAATGCATGTCTTCCTGTTGTTCAGGATGTATAAGAAAAGCTCTGTCTTGTCCATTTTGTGTTACTAACCATTCACGGTTATATTTTAGTGTCCCTAGCATATTCTTTATTTAATTGTTTTAATGCTAATATAGCAAATACCACTGATAGTGTTGCACTAATAGCTGATAGATATAATAATATCATAGTTTTAATTTTTATGGTTATAACGCCAATCACTATATTTCATAGCTTTATTTATTTCTCTCTTGGTGGGTGTCTTACAAATTGTTCTACGAGAAGAACAACTTGTAAGCACCACAAGCACTATAAGGACCATCCTCATATGCTTTTAACATGTGTGGTTTCGAGAATATCTCCTTTATAAAGTCCCATTATTTCTTGTGAGTTTATAAAACTAAGCATGGCAAATAGTTCAGCCATCTCAGCATAATCCATTTCTTTACTAAACTTTGGATTAACTATAAAACCATCACCATCATCAGTGACAGTCATAATCTTTTCTCCTCTTCTGTTTTCGTTCCAGTAATGGTTCCTACTATAGTACATAGTGTACACTATACCTGCATCTGTGATTTCTAATGTTACATCATAATCATGACTATATCCATCTTCACCTGCTGTATCTACAATTTGAAATGTTCTTTTGCTCATATTTTAATTTTTTAAATAGTTTAAACTGTTTCTAATTCTGTTTGTTTCAGTAATTCATCCATACTAAAATCAGTGTCGTTGCAATCTTTTATAAGCTCTATAAGCTTTAATAAATTCTCTTCTGTAAAAGCAAACCTGTTTGCTAAAAAATATTCATATGGATGACAAGACTCATCTAATTCTATTTCTGCTAAATGGAAAGCTAATTGTTTCTGTGGTAATACAGTGACAGTAAATATCACTGTATATGGCTCACCTTTTTTAACCCATTTGTTAGCAGGGATTTCCTTGGGTCTGTTCTTGTCATTAATACATATACATTCTACCATGATGTAAATTTAGTATATCTGGGGGACATAATTTCTAATTTAGAGATTCCGTTGACCACCTAGTTACTGAGGTTGTTTCTAGAAAACAGACCGTTCACTGTACGTACTTGGGTCTCACTTCTATACTCTTATGGCTCCCCAGATCATACTATTATTAGTGTTAGTTCCCTCTGAACAATAGACAATTAACTTAGTTTGATTAATGGTTTTAAAATTCAACTAACACCAATTATTTTAATAATATTGTTCTATAAGACTGACCAGGTCCTCTTCTTTCACGGCTTATTACACCCTTCTTAAAAAGTTGGTCAAGTATTCTTTTAACAGTGGAATGTCCTACATCACACTCTGCTGATATTCTATTTATACTAACATGTAATTCATTGTTTACATCTGCATAAGTACATAAATAGGCATATAGTGCTTTTTGTCCAAAGTTAAAAGAAGGATCTGTTATAACGTCTTTGTTAACTATGCCATAGGCATTTTTAATACGTGAATTTTGTTTCATCTGTTGTTTTGTATACTGTACAACAAATATAAACTATTCTGATATGGTATAAACCATTTCCATATACTTGTCAAAATTGTAATTACTCTTTTTAACTAGAGTAATTCTTTTCATGATTTCATGTGTATGTAGTTTTTCTGTTTTTACATCATCAGAAAAGTCTTTTAGTTGACCTAACATCTCTAAGATTTTCATCTTAGTTTTTAATTCCCTATCTATATTCTTATCATTAATAACTCTATAGTGTTTATAAGCTGCTTCAGCTAGCTCATGAAAGTTATGAAACTGTAATAGTAACAGATCATACTCTTTCTCTGTAGCTAATCCAATAGCTTTCTCTAATATCCCTGTAACTGTTTTAAGTTGTACAGGAGCATCATCTAAATCATCATATAGCTCTTCTACTACAAGAGCATTACTAAATGTACAAAAAAATATTTTCTCTCGTACACCATCTCTAATGTCATCCTCTAAGCATAATGCTTTATGGATGTTTTCTTCTTCATGCTTAAATTTTTGAAGCATAATTAATAGTTTTAAATGTGTATAAAAATACAGAGCTTCACCCACTCTGCGTGTATCACTACTAGTCATTGCAGCAGCTCTAAGGCTCCACATATGGTAGGTTCAGGACGATGTCCTATCATGACAAGGGGGTTTTGATTACTAACCACTACAGATTATGTTCATCCCTGATTAGCCTAGATTCTTGTCTAGACACACGTTCATGATTGATCAGTATTCTGAGTTAAATTGGTTAGGGTAAGAACGTACCCCTTAACGTGTATTCTTTTTATAACAATAACAGTTTTATTAGCTAATGCCCTTACGTGTTATGATTAAGAATACATCACTAGCTTACGCTAGCCTCACCTATTTTAGAACTTGATGTTTAGAAACATCTGTCCGTTTTCATTCGTAATATTCCAATTATTTACAGGGATTTTAAATTCCCCTTTTGACATCTTAGCAATAAATTAAAATTTATTTATTACTTCATACAGTTTACAAGCTTGGATGTAATCCTGAGCCCAAACTCTAATGTCTTTAATAATCCACATAGACAAGCCTGAGTTTAGGTTTATCTCATCTGGTGGTGGATGTAATTGATTATCTGCAGATGTATAACCAGCAGAGTCAAACACTGGACCTTCATCGTTCATTTGGTCTATAACCAAGTCTTTCATCTTTCCCATATAATAGGTTTTAAAATGTTATTAAAAATACACCCTAATTTATGCAGCTTACAGGTGCGTGGTTGTCCCTCATCTAGTTCTTCACAGGTAGAGGTTAGCAATAGGTTGTATGTAAAGTTACCATCTTAGTATAACCTTGTTATACGAGCAAACCTATACAGTTGTTACACTGTTTCTTATCGTGTAAGGCACACTAGGCAGTAACTACTTGCCACGTATCTTAAGTACCGTCATAGCAATCAGCTTCATTTTCCATCTCTCTAATACACTCTTCATTAAAGTTTTGTGTTATACCATCATTAAACAGTACATTCACTCTAACATCTTGTAAGAGCAATTCATAATAGTTTAAAATGGTTGCTACAGATGCAAACGGTAACACTTTACCATCCATAAGATTAGTAAAACGTTTTATTGTGTCTCTTTGTGCTTGTTCTTTAGTCATGTTTTTAAAGTTTAATGTAAATGAGCCCCTACACTTATAAAAGTTTCAGGGCTCCATCATACACCTTATAAGTTTATGGTGAGTTAATTTTTCTCACCATCTTTTTCCAGGTTTGTTTAGGATGTCCATGTCCACAGCCATATTTATTACCTGAACAGCTAGACATTAAGAATAAAACCATACTACCCAGTGTAATGATGATCAATCCTGCTTTAATAATTGTATACTTGTTCATATTAATAATTTTAAATGTACGATGTTGTTTTATAGTGAGCCCACCAGTGAGCTCTAAACAATACCATTATACTATAGTTGTAATGTTTAGAGCCCATCAGTGGGCTCACTAGATTATAACGTGTAACTAAATACTAATGCCATTGTAGACAACGGTGCCTTTGTACCAGATAGATAATATCTAGCATCTACACTGATGTGTCCTTTCTGATATCCTAAATATGGGCTATATCCAAACTGTGTGTCACCATATGATTTCTTGGTTGGGATGGTGATACCAGCTCCAGCACCAAAATACCATTGGTCAGTAACACTATACTTCAAACCAGCTAATACTGGTATCTGACATGTAACAGCATCAGATGTTATTCTGATGTAGCCTGTATTACCTGTAACAGACATCTTCTTGGATATCTTCTTAGACGCTTCTAGCATTGTGCTACCAGCACTAATGGTTGTGGTGGTGACATTAGCTGGTAAGCTAGTTACAATCCCCATCTTGTAGGAAAACTTTGATTTCTGAGCATAAGCTATGCTTGTTAAAGCTAATGCTGTAATGATGATGATCTTTTTCATGTTTATTTTTATTGGTTATCTAAATTAATTAAACTATCTAATGCTCCTTGTAATTTAACAGTGCCTACTAATCTACTGTAATCATAGACAACAATAGAGTCATCTACTATGATAAATTGGTATGCTATGTTAGACATTGAGATGTTAGACATAATAGAGTCAGCTACTTTTTCTTCTACAGAATCTTTAGTAGCAATAGCTACCTTTATAGAGTCCTTTACAAACTGTTCTCTTTGTTTAGCAGCTCTATGCTTAGTGGCAGCATATACCATACTTACTGCTACGCCTATTAACAGCACTGTTGTCATTAGTACATTAAAGGTTGTTTCTTTAATTTTCATTTTAAATGTCTTTTAGATTGATGATGTAATAAAAAGTGTTTTTGCCTTTCAGCTCTGAGGTTGACACTAAACCTTCCTACTATCTTATAGAAACTCTTGAAAATATTCTTGGTTATGCATATAGTATTCTCTTGTAGGAAATAATGCTAACCACCAGCCAAAGAACATAGTGTATCCCATAAACCACGTGTGGTCAGCTAATATGTCACGGTAGCTGTCACTCCATAGCATACCTATAGAAGATAAGATTAGAAACATACCCATAAACGTTGCTGTGTATATCAGCATTAGAATTAAACTTTTCATTTGTTAATAGCCCAATAGTTCTAACTGATGGGCCTCAGCTTTAATGGTTATAAAATTGTTAGTCACACTAAACTCATATATAAAGTGTGCAATGTCTTTAAAGAGATAGAACTCTTTAATTGTAAGTGTTACCTGTTTCATGTTAATGAATTTTTATAGGTGATGAATATGAATACAGAAAAGTAAAGCAGTTTACTAGTAGTCTTGCTTAGGACTGGCACAGTTTAGTACCATAAGAAGGTTGGGACTTACATCTCTAAAGTCAGTAAAGAGAAGGCCACGTGTTGAGTTGTTTGTTACATAAAGGTTAGCCACTTAACGTATGGCTTGGGTCATCTAGTGTGTCCCTTACGGCTTTGTTTGTTTATCTTAAGCTAATAGCATTGTTGTTCTCCTTATGCTTAAAGTCTACTCTCTCTATGAAATTTGAGATTTGGAAGAGGAAGGACATACCTGTTGGGTATGATTAGGCTGTCTACTATATAGCTCAATATATACAGTAAGTGGACTACACCACTATATGACTAACCTTTTATCTCCTTCTGCACGAGCAGAATTGGTATGTGCACTACCAATAATTTATATAACAAACAGGTGCTCTAGATGTCTTAGTAGGGCCTCAGTCCCATACCTGTTTATTACAATCTTCTTTAATCTCCAAGATATTTCATTTCTTGCTCTTGGTCTGCTAATGTAGCTAAATCAGCACCCCATTGTTCTAATGCTGGTATTGTAGGATATTTATGAAAGTCCCAATGTTCTGACCCATCATATTCGTGTCTATCAAACCATACACCATTTTCACACCATATAGTACCATATAAATGTTGTGTACCATAACCTGAATCATAGTCAAAATCTAGGTTTTTAATAAAAATATCATACTCTTCTGGTGTATACCCTGGTTTAAGATTAAACATAGTGCCACTATTCCAATCATAAGAGAGAGTAATTGTAGAACATAAAAGTTTATTGCTTTTTGTAGCATTTAAGAATTCTAATTTTGCATTCATAATATAATTGTTTAATGTGTGAAATAAATAATTGTACCCTCTGCACTCAGTTGTAATAGCATATTTAGCACTTGGCCATTTATGCTATCCAGAAAACATACTACACGTAGCATTGGTTAACTGTTACAACTGCTCACCCTTGGGAAGATAGATTGTGGTGCATTAAACAAAAGAGCCCTGTTACAGGCTCTTATATCAGTGCATTATATGATAGGCATCTTCTAATCTTTTATAAAGAGGTCCTAACAATACACCTTCTTCATTATAGACTAAGAGGCTAAGAACATCAGCATCTAGTTTAGTACCACCTAACATCTCCATGTTAATATGGTCTATCTTATGACTACCTACATAGAAGCTAATACTCCAAGAATATCCATTATCTCTTTCTATCACTTTTAATTCTGGATCTTCTGTTGTGGTTAATGTAGGAGCCCACCATCCTGTGTGTATAAAGTCTTTGTGTGACATAAGTAAACATTATCTTTTATAGAGGACAAACTCTTCTGTGTGTGAAAAAAAGGGTTGGCCTCTCTATTACTAGATTAGCCAACCTTAAATACTTAACTCCAACTACTACTAGTGTAATACTTCTGTAAGTAAGATATAACACTATCAATCATTGGATACTCTTCCTTCCAAAGTTCTGAATTCTTGTAATACTCTCTAACAGAGTTCTCCCCATCTTCCAACTGTAAACCACAAGCTAACTGAAATCCTATAGTGTCGTACCAGTTAAACACTTCTCCACCCCACCATTTAGAATGATGAGTGCAGTTGAATACATCCTGACATATAAGTTCATCAACTTGAACTAATGCCACTGTTTCTTTTGTTTGCTTATTAAGCAATTGAAAATTTACTGCCATAACATTGTTGTCTATTATAAGGAAGACATGTCCTTTTAAAGTTTAGGACTCAGGGATGCAGACCACATCCCTGATAGTAATAGTTTTTAGTTAAAATAACTGAACTAGAATAACAACGCCTAATTGTTAACAGTGTCTCCACACCATATAGCCCAGCATGTTAGATAGGTTTACCACAAACCTAAGAGAGGTATAGACATGTGGTTTATATGTCTATATACAACATTTGCATGCTGTAATACATTGTATGTTACCATACTTTAAAGTCTCTTACTAGAACTGTATCATCTTTCTAATAAGTAGACTGCTTGGTTTTATAGTCTGCACTAACTTGTCATTAAACACCCTATCAAAGTGTTCTATATACTGTAAGGAAGATTGATAGTCTCCTTTACAGAACAACATAGTAGCCCCACAAGCTTGTAAGAGTTTATACATCTCTCAAGAATTATAGCTATCTGATCCGAGCCCAAAATGTATAACAGGCTGATTTCTAACAGTTTAGAAAAGGAAAGATGTGTGTCTGCCACTGTTAAGCATACACACATCTGTGCTGGAAGTAATGGCTGAAGCGTAACCTGCAGTAGATCTGTTGTAGATAAGCTGCAGGTACGCACTTGTGGCCCCCTGAATTAATCAGGGGTGCACCACATTAGGTCCATTGGTTTGTCTTCCTGGTCTAATACCGCTACCTTGGTAAGAGATACAGGTAATGACTCACCACGTACACACCCTAATGCGTTAGCATTTTCTAGAGCAAAGAATCCGAATTTCACGTTTTCTACTTGTACGCTTAATTGTACATCTTGACCCTTAATCTTTACAGTTTTCTTGGTCAAGTTCTTGTCGCTTACTACGACACCATTGCCACTCTCGGTGACTTTTACAAAAAATGCTGGCATGTTTAAAGTTTTAGGTTTTGCCAATACGGGGGTAATCCCGGCTACTTTTAAGTGGGGGAGCAGATGGGTAGTAGGCAACCACCCTGTGTAACACGTTACATTTTTTTAGGGTAGAAAAATTTTTTTATAAAACCAGAGAATTTTAGTATATTATATTATAAACTAGTAAACATGAAAACATTCTATGTAAAGAAAGGAAAGGGAGCTAGACCAGTAGTGGGAGCTTCTGTATTAGAAAAGAAACCTAAAGTGGGGTCTTATATTAATTTTAATGTTCCCACTGATGTTAAGATTGCAATGACTGCACAAGGTCAGTTATCTGGAGAGTTTGTTCCAGAAATGAACACTTTAATAAATGCAGATAATATGTACATGTATGTATACGATAACTACAGTGGAAATACAGGAGCCACTTATTTTGATTTTGGTACAGCTGTTCCTCCGCTTAATAGTGATCACACTATAGGTGAATTATTAAATGCTCTTAATACTAGACTAGGTGGGATGGGTTATGTAGTGTTAGAAAATGGTGTATTTTATTTAACTAAGAATGGTATAAATGGTGGTGAAATAAATGGTGCATATATAGGTGCAAATAATTGGTGTTAAACAATCCCTATGAAATATAAACCACTAAGCCCTTAGATAAAACTCTAAGGGTTTTTTGTTTGTACACACTATGTGAATAAGTTGTATAGTTTAGAATAAGATTAATATATTAAATTTGGTAAGTTTAAACATTTAAAGTATATTATAGTATGAACCAGCAAACAATCAAGCACCTTACAACAGATGAAGGGGAAAGACTACTCTCCCATTATAGAATTACAACTAACAAGTATGGACAGGAAATAGCTGTTCCTGTAGTGGATGTACAAGATGGTATAGCATATAGAATGATGGCTTATCAAATGATTAAAGCAACCAATAGTTCTAAATACATCAATTATACAGAATATCATAGATCTCGTAAAACCCCTAAAACCATTATATAATATGATACACGAATGTAAAGTACAATGCCACACTATGGATTCTAAATCATTAGAAGATTTAGGTATAGATGATTATGGTAAATGGCTACCATTTATATTTGATATGGAAATGGTGGAAGCAGCCAAGCTCAGCTCAGACGAGCTAGATTCTCCTACATACAACTGCACCACTATATTTACAAAGAGTGGGGATACGTATATTATAGATACATTACCAGAAGAGTTCTTCAAGAAGTTTATAGAATATAACAATATTTTAATGGCTGATGAAGGGGACATTGATCCAGATAATGATTTAGAATTGTAACCAATAAAAACCAATTAATATGTCAGAAGAGTTAAAACCAAATGAACAAGAACAAAAGGCTCCTTCTAAAGAAGAAGTGGTAGCATTTTTAAGAGAACAGATTGAAGTGAAATCAGTGCAGCTAGAACTGCAAGAGTTAAACACTAAGCTTGCTACGTACAGAGCAGATGAACTTAAAGCTCTTAGCTTTATAGCTCAGCTCACTAATCCTCAGCCACCAGCTAGTGCCCAGCCTCATGTTATTACACAGGAAGACTTAGATAATAATCCTGAAATAGCTGAGCAAGGATTTAAAGTGGGAGATGAGGTGATGGTGGAAAAACAAGAACCTTCTAAACCTAGAGGTTTAAAAAAAGATAAATAATGGCTTTAGTAAACCAAATAGATAAGCGTGTAAGATTAGACAAGTTTGATATTGTAAAGTATCAGATACTAACCCATTGTTATTTAAACAAGATATCAGTAAGTGAGGCAGATTTAAACTGTCTCACTTATTTAGCTTTAGAGGGTGATCAAGAACTTACAACATTCTGTAACAAAGCATATGGTCAACATATATTTAGTTCTATACAGAGTGTGCGTAACTGTCTCACCAAAGCTGAGAAAAAACATCTAATTAAAAAGGAAGGAAAAAACCGTAAGAAGATATTCATCCATCCAGATTTAAAAGTGTTTTCTAAAGGAAGTATACTTTTAGATTATAAATTTTTAAGTGTTGCGACCCAAGAAGTCTAAAGAGTTTATACCACTAATAGCAGAGAAGCTAGATGTCTCTACAGAATTAGCAGAGGATGTTATTCTCTATTATTGGAGAGAAATACGTAAAAGCCTATCTAGCTTATCTCACAGCAGAATACATGTCACGAATCTTGGAGATTTTGTGACAAAACATTGGAAGATAGATGAGAAGGTGGAGATATTAGAAAGGTGGGAAGAAAGCAATAGGCTTAAAGGATTGCAACAAATAACTGCAAGGTTTAAAACAGCAGAGACATTGTTTGATCTTAAGAACTTAAAGAAGATTATACAAGAAGAAAACCAACGTAAAGATTTTATTAAACTACATAAAAATGAGTCTAAAGGAAAACCTAATAAAGATTTGGAAGAGCAAGGGTCAGATACTGGAGGGGGTGAAGAATAGTGTATTTAAGAAAGAGCATATAGAAGATATAGCAAAAGAAAGAATGAATGTTTGTCATGCTTGTCAGTTGTACACTACAGACGATGCAGGATGTATGATACCTGGAACACATCCATGTTGTGACCAAAGACAAGGAGGGTGTGGATGTAGCCTATCACTAAAGATAAGAAGTTTGTCTAGTGAATGTCCATTAGGTAAATGGAAAGCTGAGCTGACACAGGAAGAGGAAGACGCAATAAACCAAAAATTAAACATATGACACTTTTAAAATTTACACCACACAATCACAAGTATACAAGTATTAAGGAAGAGGAAAAAAAGGATTGGCTTAGTGTAACAAGTTTAATTTCTAATTTTAAACAACCATTTGATGCAGATAAGATAGCAGAAAGATCAGCTAAGAGTAAGAAGAGTAAATGGTTTGGTATGACACCAGAAGAAATTAAAGCAGCATGGAAGTCTGAAGCTGATAGAGCTACAACACTAGGAACATGGTATCATAACCAACGTGAGGCTGATATATGTGAGATAGAAAATATGGAAAGACATGGGTTCACTATTCCTATATTTAAACCAATAGAGAAAGATGGTATTAAATATTCACCAGAGCAGAAACTAAAAGACGGTGTATATCCAGAGCATATGGTGTATCTCCGTTCTGCAGGTATATGTGGCCAGTCTGATTTAGTGGAAGTGGTGGATGGTGTTGTACATATAACAGATTATAAAACAAATAAAGAAATTAAAGTTGAAGGTTATACTAACTGGGAAGGTATATCTCAAAAAATGTCTGGTCCAGTTAGCCACTTGGATGACTGTCATCTTAATCACTATGCTCTGCAGCTTAGTATGTATCTATATATTATCCTTAAACATAATCCTAAGCTTAGTGCAGGGGTTCTTACAATTCATCACATATTGTTTGAAGAGGCAGGACGGGATAGGTTTGACAATCCTATATCTGCTCGTGATATTAATGGTAATCCTATTGTTACAGATATAGTGCAGTATGATCTACCCTATCTTAAGCAAGAAGCTATAACTGTAATACATTGGCTGGAAGATAACAGACATAAAATAAAAGCAAAATAATGGAGAAAGAAAAAAAAATCCTTAAGAATGATATTAAATATAATATACAGCTTAATGATGAGCAGAAGGAAGCTAAAAGACTCATCCGTGATAATCAGATTGTTGTTATCACTGGTAGAGCTGGGTGTGGTAAGAGTTTGGTGTCTGCACAATCCGCATTAGATTTTATATTTAAAAAAGAGTATGATAAGATATTAATAACTAGAGCAGCTGTGGAAGTGGGGCATTCTTTAGGATTTTTACCTGGTAGTTTAGATGATAAGTTTAACCCTTATCTTGAAGCATTCCAGGAAAACTTAATTAAGTGCTATGACAAAGTTAAAATTGATAACCTTATTAATGATAAGAAAGTTATTGCTCTACCTGTTCAGTTTATTAGGGGCAAGACTGTTGATGATGTATTGGTGGTGGAGGAAGCTCAGAATCTTACAAAAGCTGAGATGTTGGCTATTCTCACCCGACTTGGGAAATCAGGAAGAATAATTATTAATGGAGATAATGAACAAAAAGATATTAAAGATGGATATAATGGTTTATCTTATATTATAGAACTGTCTAAAAAGATACCAGAGATTAAATGGATAAAACTTAAACACAATCATAGATCAGATTTAGTAGGTAAAATATTAGAACATGAATACTCAGGAAAATAACATTCCAACATTAGATGAACTTCTCACTGACTTTGAAGATGGTAAGTTAGAACTAGGAAGTTCAGCTCGTAAATATTATATGACAGAAGCTCATAAATATAAAAACATAGTGAGCTGGATACATGATCATGAAATTAAAAACCAGTTGCTTTTAAGAAGTATGGGTAAGAGATCTAGTAGAGATTTGTTAAGACAAACAAAAGAAAAATTATAGTGTTAGAATTTAAAAACCCTATACCAGTGATTGTAGAAAATGAAAAAGAGGGATATGCTATATACGTAACAAATGGTGGAACATTTGAAAATGATATTTGGTGTGTTGTTTTATGTCGTGAAGGATTAGTAAGACATTACAGAAGTGATCAAATAAAAATACACCATAACGAAACATTAGGTTTAAAAAAATGAACCAAGACTTAAAAATAGGAGATAGACTTTTAATAATTAATAATAAATTAGGTGACAGAACTTTTGGTACAATAAACGTAGGAGAGATAATTATAATAACAGGATTTCCAGAAAATAAAAAATTTTTATACCATCATGGTTCACTTGCTTTACAAATAATTGATGGTATATACATAAAACTAAATGACGATGATAAGACTATTTGATATAAGTAATGGTAAGGTGATACCTTCAGAACATTGTCACACTCTTAAATTTCTTAAGGATGTTATGGATGAATATCCAGATGAACATCTTAAAGTGTACACTTATTTATTTTATATGACTTGTCCCAATCCAGATATGAATCCTTTCTTTGATATTCCTGAAACAGATAAAGAAGAAATTATTGTTAAGGAGGTGGATGGAGAGTTTAGTGTAGAAGATGAAACTATTATATATGCTTTAAAGATGTGTGAGAAGATGTATCAAACTCCTACATATAGAGCATATCAAGGTATAAAAATATTCTTAGATAATATGGCTAAGAGTATGGCTACAGAATCTCTTACATTTGGTAGAGATGGTTCTTCTGCAGCTCTTCTTAGAATGGCTGAGAAGTATGATGCTGTTAGACAATCTTTCAAAGGTGTGTATAGAGACCTTATGGAAGAACAACAATCTTCTGTGCGTGGTGGGCAGAATTTGGCTTACGATCAATAATTTAAAACCCCTTATAAAACAATGAAAAAGATTTTATTTATTCTTAAAGAAAAAGAAGATTACGGTGTTGACATTAACACTGGACAAGTAAATTTTGCTACAGGACTTCTTAATTCTACACAGTATGTAGTAGATATGCTAAACAAAAATAACATAGAAGCTAAACTAGTTATTGTAAAAGATAATAATAGTATAGACAAAGAAGTGACAGAATATCAACCAACAGATGTTGTTATTGAAGCCATCTGGGTAGTACCTAGTAAGTTTGATGTTTTAAGTAGACTACATCCTAATGTTAAATGGTATATTCATTTACATAGTGATCTTCCGTTTATTGCAAATGAAGGCACTGCTTTAGAATGGATAGCTGCTTACATTAGTAAACCTAATATAATAGTTATTGCAAACTCTAAAAGATTATTTAGAGAACTTATATTTGTGTTAAGGCATAAAGAAAATATTGAAAATGACATAGTGGATGAAAACTTAGTGTACCTTCCAAACTACTATCCTGTTACCACTCTTCCTAAAAAAGATTATTCTTATAAAGGAGATGAAATTAATATAGGATGCTTTGGTGCAATTAGACCATTAAAGAACCAACTTATTCAAGCTGTAGCTTCTGTAATGTTTGCAGAGAAGGTAGGAAAAAAAGTTGTGTTTCATATTAATAGTTCAAGAGTAGAACAAAGAGGGGAAGCTGTTCTTAGAAATATTCAAAACTTCTTTGAAGAACTAAAACATAAAGGACACAAACTTGTAGAACATGGTTGGTATACAAGAGATGAGTTTGTTAGTCTTTGCAGTACTATGGATATGGGAATGCAATGTTCTTTCTCTGAAACATTTAATATAGTGTGTGCTGATTTAGTAAGTCAAGGTATACCAACAATAGGCACTTCAGAAATACAATGGTTAAGCCCTGTATTTTATGCTGATCCTAACGATACCTTAGATATTACAGATAAGCTTTACAAAACTTACAAAACAGGAAAGAAAAATTCAGAAGCTAATTTTAAAGGGTTATTACAACATTCTAAAAAAGCAGAATCTATTTGGGTGGAGTATTTTTCTTAATAATAAAATAAAACATTATTGAATCAGAATAATTTCATAGAAGTTTCTACATACGAGAATGGTCTTTGGACTATCACCGAGTTTCAAACAAGGGAAGAGTTCAGAGACTTTCTATTATTTATATTTAAAGAACCAGGAGAGTATGAGTTTGATGAATCTTCTTTAATGTTTAATGCTGAAGCTAGAAAGTTTCAGAAGCAAAAGTTTTATTGTTCTGCTCCTATAAAAACTAAAGACTTTATAACTTATTGGGATGACCAAAAAGCTAAGTGTAGAAGTGGAGTGATAATTAAAAATAATGGCAAGACATGGTATCTCTCTAGAGACTATTACATGTGGCTTAACTTTCTTCCCATCTATGATAAAGAAGAAAAACGTTTTGACTTTGCTAAGGTGAGAGATGCACAATATCACATGGCTCTATATGAACACTTAGCTGAACTACACTATAAGCATGCTGTTATTTTAAAAAAACGTCAGATAGCCAGTTCTTATTTTCATATGGCTAAGTTTATTAACCAATGGTATTTTGAAGAAGGAGCCGTATTAAAGATAGGAGCTAGTCTAAAAGATTATATAAATGAGAAGGGGTCATGGAAGTTTCTTAATGAATATAAGAACTTCTTAAATGAACACACTGCATGGTATAGACCAGCTGAACCAGATAAGGTGGGAGCATGGCAACAGCAGATTAAAGTGAGGATTAACAATAGGGATACATACAAAGGATTAAAGGGTACTATTAACTCTTATTCATTTGAGAAAGATCCCACCAATGGTGTGGGTGGACCTGTCACCTACTTCTTTCATGAGGAAGCAGGTATTGCTCCTAAGATGAATGACACTTATGGTTTCATGAAGCCAGCTCTTAAATCAGGTCATATTATCACAGGGCAGTTTATAGCTGCTGGATCAGTGGGTGATCTAGATCAATGTGAACCTTTAAAAGAATACATTTTACAGCCAGAAGAAAATGGTTTCTATGGAGTGCCTTCTACATTAATAGATAAGGATGGTACAGTGGGGATTACAGGATTATTTATTCCAGAACAATGGAGCATGCCTCCATATATAGACAACTATGGTAATTCTAAAGTGGAAGAAGCTTTAGATGCTCTTGATTTAGAGTTTGAGAAAGCTAAAAAGAATATGGATCCAGCTGCCTATCAGCTAACCATATCTCAGCATCCCCGTACAATAGAAGAAGCTTTTGCTACACGTAAGGTGAGTGTGTTTCCGAGTCATTTGGTTTCCAAACAGATGCAACGAATAGCTGAGAAAGAATATCCAGTGGAATATTTAGAGCTTAGTAGAAATGCTGAGGGTAAGATAATAGACACCCCTTCTAGAAAAATTCCTATCACTGAGTTTCCCATATCTAAGAAAACAGAAGATAAAGAAGGTGTTATATGTATTTATGAACGTCCTCATAAAGATCCTACATTTGGAATGTATTATGGCTCTGTGGATCCAGTAGGGGAGGGGAAGACCACTACATCAGAATCATTATGTTCTATATACATATATAAAAACCCAGTGGAGATTATACAAGATGATGGAGATGGAAAGGTGAAGAACACTATAGAACGTGATGCTATAGTGGCTAGCTGGTGTGGTAGGTTTGATGATATTAATAAAACCCATGAGAGATTAGAACTTCTTATAGAATGGTATAATGCATGGACTATAGTGGAGAATAACGTAGCTTTGTTTATACAGTATATGATATCTAGAAAGAGACAAAAATATCTAGTACCTAAAGATATGATATTGTTTCTTAAGGACATAGGAGCAAACAGAAATGTATTCCAACAGTATGGGTGGAAGAATGTAGGGGTGATATTTAAAGGTACTATTCTAAGCTATGGTATAGAATTTCTACAAGAAGAGCTTGACACTGAAACTTTACCAGATGGCACTATAGTTAAAACTATATATGGAGTGCAGCGTATACCTGATATTATGTTACTTAAAGAAATGCAAGCATATAGAGATGGGCTAAACGTGGATAGACTTGTAGCCTTTTGTTCTCTTATAGCATTTGCTAAAGTGCAACAATCTAATAGAGGATTGGCTAAACGTATAGAAGTTAAGAAGGATAATTTGGCTAACTCCCAAAAATTTAGTAAATTAAACTATAGTCCTTTTAGGCATATTGGTGGTTCTACCAAAAATAATGGTCTGTTAAGACCTTCTCGTAACGCATTTAAAAACATGAGATAATGACACAAACAATTACAATTTCAGACTTAAATGCTGGTACATATGTGTGTATTAATACAACAGGACCAGCTGATGTAACCTATGTTATATCTGAAAATATCACACTAACTAATTCATAATCATGCAGATATATAACGCCCTACAACTTAAGAAAGGAGCTAAGGTGGAGTACAATAAGATGGGTACTCTTATTCAGCCTTTTCAGTTTGTATCAGAAAAAGAAAAAGATGAAGAGTGGAGAGCATGGAATCTTGACTGGTTAGAGTTTCAGGGTATGAAACAGCTCAGACGTAATGCTAGACGTTTAATGAAAAACTATAAACTAGCTAAAGGTATTATAGATAAGCAAGATTACATTGTAGAAGAAGATAATGAAATGGCTGATCTTATAGACACTCTCACTAAAGAAGATGTATCTGCATTTGAACTTAAGTTCTACCCTATTATTCCTAATGTAATTAATGTTCTTACCAATGAGTTTTCTAAACGTAGCTCTAAAATTATGTTTAGAGCTATTGATGATATTTCATATAATGAAATGTTGGAAGAGAAACGTTCAATGATTGAAGAAGTTTTATTAGGGGAAGCTAAGCAAAAACAACTTATAAAAATGCTAGAGATGGGCATGGATCCTGGTAGTGAAGAAGCTCAGCAGGAAATGAGTCCTGATAAACTTAAAAGTCTTCCTGAAATAGAACAGTTTTTTAAGAAAGACTATAGGTCTATGATTGAAGAGTGGGCTACACATCAGATGAAAGTGGATGAAGAAAGGTTTAAAATGCAAGAGTTAGAAGAACGTGCGTTTAGAGATATGCTTATTACAGATAGAGAGTTCTGGCATTTTGATATGAAAGAAGATGATTATGAAATGGAATTATGGAATCCTCTTCTTACATTTTACCATAAAAGTCCTGATGTACGTTATGTATCTCAAGGTAACTGGGTTGGTAAACTAGATATGATGTCTATATCAGATGTTATAGATAAGTTTGGTTGGATGATGACACAAGATCAGTTAGAAGCTTTAGAAGCTATTTATCCAGCTAGATCTGCAGGTTATGCTATACAAGGATACCAAAATGATGGTACATACTATGACCCTACAAGATCTCACGAGTGGAATACACAAATGCCTTCTTTGGCTTATAGACAGTTTACTAGTCTTTATGATGCTGGATCTCAGTTTGGAGATATTGTACAGTGGATACTATCAGACTCTGAAGACTTACAAGACTTTGGTAAGTCTTATATGCTTAGAGTTTCTACAATCTATTGGAAAAGTCAAAGAAAAGTGGGCCATCTCACTAAGATTAATAATAATGGTGAAGTTATACAAGATATTATTTCTGAAGAATATAAAATAACAGATAAACCAGAATATAATACAGCAGTTTATAAAATGAAAACTAAAGACAATTTAGTTTTTGGTGAGCATATAGATTGGATATGGATTAATGAAGTTTGGGGTGGTATTAAGATTGGTCCTAACAGACCTGCATTCTGGGGGATGAATAATCCAGGTGGTATCAATCCTATATATTTAGGACTTAATGGAGGCAGACCAGGACGTGTTCCTTTTCAGTTTAAAGGAGATGCCACTATATATGGTTGTAAACTTCCTGTAGAAGGAGCTGTGTTTGGAGATAGAAATACTAGATCAGTAAGTCTTGTTGATATTATGAAACCTTTTCAGATTGGTTATAATATAGTAAATAATCAAATAGCTGATATCTTAGTAGATGAACTTGGTACTGTTATTATGCTTGATCAGAATGCTCTACCACGTCACTCTTTGGGAGAAGACTGGGGGAAGAACAATCTATCTAAGGCTTATGTAGCTATGAAGAACTTTCAGATGCTACCATTAGATACGTCTATAACTAACACTGAGAATGCTCTTAACTTTCAACACTATCAGGTTTTAAACTTAGAACAAACTCAACGTTTACTATCTAGAATACAATTAGCTAACTATTTTAAGAATGAAGCTTTTGCTGTAATAGGACTTAATCAGCAACGTATGGGTGCTCAGATAGCTCAACAACAAACTGCCACAGCTGTAGAACAAGCTATGAATGCTTCTTATGCACAAACAGAACAATACTTTATACAACATAGTGATAACCTTATGCCTAGGGTACATCAGATGAGAACTGACTTAGCTCAGTATTATCATTCTAAGAAACCTAGTATACGTCTTCAGTATATTACAGGAACAGATGAAAAGGTTAACTTTCAAATGAATGGTGCAGATTTTCTTATGAGAGATCTTAATATATTTTGCACTACTAAAACTAACTCTCGTAATATAATGGAGCAGCTTAAACAACTAGCTATTAGTAATAATACAATGGGTGCTTCTATATATGATTTAGGAAATGTTATTAAATCTGAATCTATAGCTGAACTTACTGGTGTTCTTAAATCAGCTGAAGAAAAAGTACAGGCTCAGAAACAAGCTGAAATGCAGCAGCAGCAGCAAATGCAACAAGAACAGATACAAGCTCAGCAGCAGCAGTTACAAACAAAAATGCAGTTTGATGCTGAGGAAGCTGAAAAAAATAGACAAGTACAGGTTACTATTGCTGAAATTAGAGCTGCTGGTATGGGAGCTATGACTGATATTAATAAAAATCAGCAGTCTGATTACCAAGATGCTATGGTTAAAATTCAGAAAGAACAGAATTATCAAGAAACTATGAACTTTAAACGTGAGCAGGAAGTTGGTAAAAATAATCAGGCTACAGAAAAACATAATATAGAAAGAGAGAAATTACAAACGCAAAAAGAAATAGCTGATAGACAGCTTCAAATTGCTAGAGAAAACAAAAATAAGTATGATGTTAAGAGTTCTTCTGAAAAGAAAAAATAATTATAGCTCTATAATCCGTAGGTTCGGTATTTCAAAGAAATAATTTTAAATTTTTATAGTTTAAATTAGTATATTTTTACTGTAGAGATAATAACAAAAAACCAAATATTTATGATTGACAATCAAACATCTGTACAACAGGTAGATCTTGACATTGATAGTTTATTTTCTGGAGCTCCTGGAGCAGAAAGTGTAGTGACTCCAACAGCTGGTTCTGAACCAACAGAAATTAAACCAAACATTTTTAGTAAGAAGACAGCTGATCTTTCTTTTTTAGATGCTGATGGTTCTGAGAAAGTGGGAGAAGAAAAAGAAAAAAATGTTTCACGTGAAACAGCAAAAGAAGTTCTTAGTGATATTTTAGATGAAGGGGTGGCTCCAGAATCTTTTGATGATGAGCCAAAAGGAAAAGGTGGTAGACCAAAGACTGAAAAGTCTGGATTGGTAGAGTTTTTAAAAAAACGGATAGAGTCTAAAGAGATGTTTGCGTTTGATGATTATGATGAAAATAAACAATCATTAGATGAGTATCTTGGTAATCTTGGAGAAAAAGATGTAGAAGAACTTTGGCAAGCTAATGTTTCTAATTTAAAACAAGAAGTAGCTGCTAACACTCCAGCTGAGTTTTTTGAAAGTTTACCTGAAGAACTTCAATATGCTGCTAAGTATGTAGCAGATGGAGGACAAGATCTTAAAGGTTTGTTTCAAGTTTTAGCTCAAGTGGAACAAGTTAAAGGAATGGATCCTAAAGATGAAAATGATCAGGAAGGTATTGTAAGACAATATTTACAAGCCACTAACTTTGGATCAGCTGATGAGATTGAAGAAGAAGTAACTACATGGAAAGATCTTGGCACTCTTGAAAAGAAAGCTAAACAATTTAAACCTAAACTTGATCAGATGCATGAACAAATTGTTCAGTCTCAGTTACAAGAACAAGAATATAGGAAACAACAACAAGAACAAGCTGCTGATGCATATGTCCAGAATGTTTTTGAAGCTCTTAGACCTGCGGAAATTAATGGACTGAAGTTAGATAAGAAAACTCAAGCTCAGTTGTATAGTGGACTGGTTCAACCACAGTACCCTTCTATATCAGGTAAACCTACTAATTTGTTAGGACACCTTTTAGAGAAGTATCAGTTTGTAGAACCTAACTACTCATTGATTGCAGAGGCTCTTTGGTTACTGTCAGATCCAGACTCTTATAGAGGAGAGTTAAAAAAACAAGGTAAGAATGCAGCTGTAGAGCAAACTGTTAGACAATTAAAAACAGAACAGTCTCGTAAGAATGCTTCCACCTATGAAGAAGAAGATGATCAACCAAGGTCTAGAAAAATAGCAAGACCACAAAATATTTTTAAAAGATAATTTATTATTAACCCTTAAATTTTAAGCCCTATGGCAACCCCAGTTTTAAACAATGGTATATTCCTGCGTGATAACCACTATCAAACAAGTTCACACGTAGACTCTTACCACCTTTCTAACCTGCTTAAATCAGCAGAACCTACGGATTTAGGTCCAGTAGATCTGTGGGCTATGGCACAAAAAGTAGAAATGCCTTTGTACCAAATGTCTAGTTTTGGTGGTAAGAACGTTATCATGGTAGATAACGCCCGTGGAGAGTACAAATGGCAGATTCCTGTAGCTCAGGATCTTCCTTATTTCTTAGAAGATATTGAGTCAGGCAATGCTACAAAAGGTATTGACGGACAGACTTTTAAGATTAAAATTAACAAACGTTATTTTGGTCATGGTGATATCATCACTTATGACAAGTACAATGGTGTGGAAATGTACATTACTGCTGATGATGTAATCCCAGCTGGTGATGGTTT
>Ga0315284_10002851_pt1 | contig 24614 bp, 40 predicted proteins | sample YL17G09_16_MG_FD_203696 | JGI IMG/M metagenome (GOLD analysis project Ga0315284, IMG submission 203696) | Sediment microbial communities from Yellowstone Lake, YNP, Wyoming, USA - YL17G09_16 | ecosystem: Environmental > Aquatic > Freshwater > Lake > Sediment | place: USA: Wyoming | collected...
TTACAACAGAATTGTTCCTGTGATCCTGAATGAACTTGTCACAATACTCCTGAGAAGAAACCTTTGATAAGTCAAACAACTTATAATAGTCAAGATAGTCCTTGATTGACTTGTTCATTAAACCTTTTGTGAGTGTGAGGTATTCAAGGAACTCAATTGCATCTTGCTCCATGCTATAATAGAGTGTGTGAAGATTTAAAAAACTTTGGATTGGGGTTTAACAAGGGATGATGCCTAATGCCTATTAGCATGGGAACAAAGGAAAAAAGTTGGATGGTTACGCAGTGAAAAGTTTTTGTCTGAAAATGCAGGAGTTGTTCGTTATACCGAATAACTCGGATTAAACGAACTTTGCAGGAACTTTTAAGCAATGCTAGAAACTTCTTGCATTTGTTCCTCTCTTTTTGCCTTTTTATCCCAATAATAGATGGGAATTGAGGCAGGTTTTCCATCTTCTCTCAATTTTTTGATTAATCTTTGCCTTAATTGTGATTGAGTTAATCCTAAACCATCAGCATATCCCTCTATGATTAGTGAATTTCTCACTCCTCCATTGACAAGTTTTTTATAAATTCTTTGGAATGGATCATCTTCTTCGCTGATTTTGATGTGCATGTCATCTCTCAACACAACAGTTCTCTTTTTATTTTTTATTTTTTGATACATTGCCTCCTGACTTTTTGTCAGTGCAGGAAATTTCACAAGTCCTCTGAATGTTGTGAGTTTAGAATAATTTGGACTTGTTATTTTTTTTGCAATCCATTCTCTCTCAATCTTTTCATTGGTTGCCTGATCCCATTTATCCTTGCAATACACAACACTGTTTGGTGAATGGACAATTGCAATTCCTCTTTTTCTGACGGTGATTTTCAGTTTACAAAGATTTTTTATTTGAAGATCAAGATTCTGAAATTGGGGAACACAGGCAATTGTCAAGTTCTCATGATCTCTGAACATGTTGAGCATCTTGATAATGTCTTTCTGTTTGTCTGAAAAGAAATCTCTGTTGAATGTGATATTAATCATCTCATCAGGGATGGAGATATTGTGCCATGATGCAAGAGATTTTTGCAATTCATCCTGAGTATAAATCAATGCCTTGTATGGATTGAAATGATATTCCTGATTATCTCTCAATAGAATTATCTTGTTGATGAACTCCTCTAGTGTTTGCCCTAGTTTTCTTGCAACTCTTTCATAATAATATTCAACTGCATCAGGATCTAATCTATATAATTTCCTGAACTCTTTTGCAACTCTTGATGCAACATGAAAAGCAAGAGTTGATTTTCCTATCCCTGTTCCTCCCTCTATAACCATGAACATGTCAAATTTATTGAGGAGAGTTGCAACAATCATTCTCACTAGGGAGTTCAAGTTCCATTTCATAACTTTTCTTCTGCTCATATAAATCGTGTTTTTCGGATACCCAATCCTTTTAAGGTTGGGAGGAGAAAAACTTGCCCTCCGAGTTTAGTGTATTTTGTTCTAATCTTTTCTTTGCAATATCACAATATTCTTTAGATATTTCTACACCAATAAACTTTCTATTAAGTTGCTTACAAGCATGAGTAGTAGTTCCACTTCCTAAAAAACAATCTAAAACTAAATCTCCTTCTTTGCTATGATTTTTAATTAAGACTTTAATTATTTCTATTGGTTTTTGTGTTGGGTGATACCTAATGTTTTTCTCCACTTCCCAACTATCTTTTAACATTCCATTCCACTTAAATCTTATAAACTCTGCTTTTTTATCAAAAGAAGTCCATATCAATTCAAAATCTGAAAATGTTGTTCCATCTCCTCGCATTTTATCCCAACAATAAATCCCTCTACTTTTTGGAAGTTTATCTGATAAATGTTCAAATCCAAATATTATTTGATTCTTTGAAACTCTAAATAATTCTTGTATTTGTTCTTTTGAAAGTTCTAAATCCCAATCTATAAAAGGATATTCTTTTGCTTTGCAAATGTTATCTCCCCCAATTTTAGTTTTAGCATTTCCAAATGGTTTATTTCCCCCAATTTTAAATAAATTATATGGAGGGTCTATTAAAAGTAAATCTATACTTTTATCTGAAAGTGTCTTTAAAAATTCAAATGCATCCATATTGTATATTTTGTTTATTTCCATAGTTCGTTAAGATACCCTACCCTTTAGGGTATGGGAGTATGTCATTCTCTCCTTTTGTTTTTCTGTTGCTTTCACGATCCCTCCTCAATGCTCCTCATTACTGCATCAAGGTCAAGTTCATCTCCCTGCCTGAAAATTAATCCTGCCCTGTTCAATACAAACATGAGTTCGGTTTTTATTTCAGTGAGAGTATCAAAACATACCTTGAAATGCTTTTCATTGATAGTCAATTGCTCCTCATTTGTCACAGCATTGATGACAGTAGATGCAATGCCATCATCAACTTTCTCAACTTCATTAATCCTGTCAATCAACTGCAATAGTATCATCTCATCAACTCCTTTCTCAACTGCAAACTTGCAATTGCCAATCAATTGATTTAAATGGAAAAGCATTTTATCAAATGCCTCTGTTCTCTTATAGGGAATTTCAGCATCAGGCACATCATCAAGATCATCTTTCTTTCCAAACTTTGCAATTTCCTCATCAAGATCAAGTTGGATAATCAATCTCAGAATTTTTATCTTTGTGTATCCATCAGCAATGTTCCATGTCTGACTTTCAAGTCCAACAACATTCTCTCCTGTGTTTGCCTTTGCCCATCCCATCTCTTTTTTTCCTCTTGCAAATAGAAATAGTGTGTAATTTATAAATGTTATCAAGAGATAGTTTTAAATAGTTTAACAACTGTATAACAACAAGGAGTTTATCAAAGAGGATGGCAACAGGCAAATTTTCTGCACAAATGCAACAGAATGCACCTCAACAAAGATTGACTAGAACTCAAAGGAAAATCATTTCTCAGCAACAATCAGATGAGCAGAGGAGTTTTGATGCACTGCAACAACAGGCAAGAGAATTGCAGGACACTGAGTTCAAGGACATACCTTTTGAGGAATATCAAAGGAAATATGCAATGCTTTCTCCTGAGTTAAGGCAGTTTTTTAAATCTCCTCAACAGATTTTGCAGGATCAAGAAACACAAAAGCAGGAAGAAAGAGAGATTTTGCAGAGGAGAGTTGAGCAAAATCAACAGGCAATGTCAAGTTTGCAGAGGAGTTTGCAGGAATATAAAGATTATGCAAACAGGCAATCTCCTGAATGGTGGCAGAGAAATCAGGATTCTTTCTATAAAAATGTGCAGACAAGACAGGCAGAGATTGATAGGTATCAGGACATTGTGAATTATTCTCAGGCAGAGGCAGGGAAAATAAATGAGGGAGCAAGTGCAAGTGATGTCCTCACCTATGCTCAAAACCTTGCAAGTTACAATCAAACATCAAGAGAGGAAAGAGATAAATCAGTTTCTAGTTTCAATAAATCCCTTGCATCAGGTGAGTTAAATCAAAACCTTGAAAAGTTAGGATACAGCATTGAATGGAAAGGCAGGAACTTGACTTATGATCAATACATCAAGAGTGTTGAGCAATATAATATCAATGTTGCAGGAAAGGAAAGACAAGCAAAGTATGATGCAGAGGCATGGCAGAAAGCAAATCCCAAAGAAGTTTTAATCTATGATAAATCAGGAAAGGCAATTGCAATTCAAAGTGATGTTTATAAAACAACTCTCACATTGGAAAAATACAATGAGAAAATTGCAAGTGATAATGCGATAATAGAGGCAGACAAAAAAAGACAGGCAGAACAATTAAATCAAAGCATAAGCATACTAGAAAAATCAAAGTATGGGCAGGATTTCTCAACAAAAACTCCTGATGCAAATCTGTGGCAAAAGATTTGGAAAGGTTTTGACACTGCATATTATTCTGCGCCATTCATTTCATATTCCTATGGTGGAGTTCCTGAGAGCAAACAAAGAGAGATGGCAATTCTCAGGGAGCAAAGGACAAAAGAAAGTGTTAAACCAATCTTCACTCCATTTGGATTTTTTGTTCCATTGCAGAAATTCAATACAATTCCTCTAAGTAAATCAACAGAAACAATTGAGTATAAAAGGCAGATGGATTATAAGCAAGGACAGATTGTGAAAGCATTGGATGAGTTGGACAGGATCACAAAAGAAAGTCCTCCTGAATTAAAACCAATAATTCAAGAGCAGGGAATAAAAATTCTTGAGGGAAAAGGAGTTGAAATGAAAAGAGAAACAACAATGCAACTCCCAATGTCTGAGGTTAAAAAGCAATTCATTTCTCCAAACACAAAGGATCAGTTCATAAAGACAGCAGAGGGAGAGCAAGTCACAACAACAACAATCACTGATCCTGCAATGGAAAGGAGAATTTCCCAAAACCTATTGGAATGGGATATTGAAAGCAGTGAGAAAGACATAAAAGGACAAGTCCTTGTTGCAACAAGGTGGGCATCAACAGAGGCACTTAAAACTTATGGAATTTATAAGGGAGTGGGATATGCCTTAAAAGGAGTTGGATACGCATGGAACTCTCTAGGAGGAGGATTAAAACTTGAGAGTGCAACTAGAACAGGAATGTTCTCAGGAACAGGTGTTATTTCCTCATCAGGAAAACTCCTGCCTGAATATCTCACAACAAAGACAATAATTCTTGCAGAGGGATATGCAAAAGTTCCTAGAGATTGGGTGAGATACACAAAGACATTGGCAGGAATAAGTTTGACAGGATTGTATGCTTATGAAAGGCAGAGAACATATCAATACTACACTCAGACATCAGAATATGGGAAAGGTGCATTCTTCATTGAAACAGCAGGGCAGTTGGCAGGGATTGAACTTACATCAGGAATTGGCAAGAAAACCTATGATAGAGTGATGAACAGATATGAGAATTTCAGATTAAAGACAATCAAACAAGCAGATATTTCCCAAAAAGGATTTAAAAGATACAACAAACTTTTGGGATATGAAGAAACAGTTTATATGAATAGATATGAGGGGATTAAACTTAGGAAACCATCCTCATGGTATCAAGCATTAAAAGGAACTCCAAAAGGAGCATTCACAGGCAGAGTTTATAAATTCATTCCTGATGAAGTCCTTGCATACTACAAGTATGGTGGAGATTTCACTCTCTATGACAAGAAAGGAAATCCTGTTGACAATTGGATTGATATTATTGAGTTCCTTTCAAAATCAGGCAGAGTTGGAAAAATAAGTGATGTGAAATTGGTTGGAGGAACTCCAAAGGAAATAAAGAAAATCAATGCAGAGGCATTCCCCTATGATGCAAGAAAATCTCATATCAAATGGTTTTTAAAGAAAAACATTGCAGAGTATGGTTTGCCTCAGAAATACAAACTCCCAATAGATGTGAAAGGGAAAGCATTTGGATATTCTGCAACAGGAGAGGCATGGGTTGGTGTTGATTTCAAGGCAAACAAAATTTTCTATTTTGACAGAGGACTTATGAAAACACTGAAAGTCAAAGGAGCAATACAGTATGTTTCAGGAAAAGGAGTTTCAGCAGGTTTCTTGAGGATATTCTCAAAAGGAGCAGAAGAAAGTGCAGTTGGAAAATCTGCAACATCTCCAATTATCTATGCAGATTATTTTGATAGGTATCAATTGAACAGGGCAATCAGGGAGATCAAGGGAATGGATATGTCAGGCAGAGAATTGAAAGCATACATCTATTCCAAAGACACAGGATCATCAGGAACACTCAATATTGGAGGGCATAAGAGAGAGGTTGAGGGAACAGTTGAGATTGAAACAAGAGTTCCAATAAGAAAGAAATATGCCATAAAGTTGGAGGGATGGAAAGTTCCAATTGAGGAGCAGGTATTTAAACCAAAGATAGAGATGACATCAAAAGAACTCAAAGCAATAATGAAAGAAGTTGGATCAGTCAAGGAGTTTAAAGGAATAGCAATGTCCTCACTGCCCTCAAGAGCATCATCACTTTCTCCAATATATTCTCCATCTTCAACATATTCACAATCATCAAGGGCAGTGAGCAAGTCATATTCAAATGTTTCAAGGGCATCTTCTCAGACATCAAGAGCATCCTATTCAGGCAGTTTGGCAGTATCAAGGATAATCAGCAAGATTTCAAGGACTTCTGCTCCATCATCTTTCTCTTATTCCCCTAGATCCTCATCAGTTTCTAGTGCAGTTTCAAGAGCAATCTCAACATCAAGATCTCCCAAAAGTTCAAGAGTTTCAAGCATTATCTCAAGCAACAATAGTCAATTGAAAAGACTACTCAGGCAGAAGTTCAAGAAAACTCCTGAGAACTTTGGATTGTTCCCTGACTTCACTGCAAGAGCAGTTGGACTTGCCCCAATGAAAGTCAAATCAGAGAAACAAGCACTCAAAGAGATGTTGAAAATACAATCAGGATTTGAAATCAGGACAGGAGCAAAACTATGGAACAAATAAAAGAATATTTAAACTCAGGAAATCTCATTAATGGGAGGGTTGGATAGCACATATCCATATTGAAAAGAGGATGACAATAAGATTATCTCCAAAAGACATTGAGGATTTAAAAAAGCAAGGTTACTCGGAGAGAGATATTCATATTGCAATGGCAGAGATAGAAAAAGAGGAGTTGCAGGGAAGTTATGGAACTATCCAACAGCAGAGATCTCAAGATCCTAGACAAAATTCTCAGTTATCAAGTTTTTCATCAAGGACAGAGGACAACATTGCAAAGTGGCAACTTGAACTCAATGATATTCTTGAGAGAGCAGAACATATCCTGAGAGGAGATGTTCCAAAGTTTCAGGATGGACATATTGTTTGGACACCCTCTGAAAATCCTGATGATAATCCCCTGAACAGCATTGGAGTGCAAGAGATGATGAAAATCCTTGCATTGTATGTCAATAGAAATAAAGTTCTAGCAGATTATTCAAATGAGGAAATCAATTTCAAGGTTTATGACTTTGGCAGGGCAGTGAACAATCTTATCTTCATGAGAGATTATGAATTTGGGATGAACACAGCAGAGAAAAGAAAAACTTATGAGATGTTAGTCACAGAGATGAAAGATATAGTCCATGACACTTATAAAAGAGCATTGGATGGAGCAGAGAAAAGAAGTTTGAGAGAGATGATACAGGTCACTCAGGCAACAACTACAAGTTCTCAACTAGGATCAGGTTTGACAATAAACAATCAAGGACAGGTTTCAAAAGAGAGGGGATTATTAAATCCAATGAGGTATGTCAAGGGGAAATATGTCTAAACATAATGCTTTTCTAAACCATCTGTTTGCATGGGCAGTTTTACTATCCATGTTCCTGCTCATGCAAACAGTTTCATCAGTTCCTCCTGTTCAGACAACAACATCAGAACAAGGATTGCAAATTGCTTATCCACAATATTCTTATGTTCCTCAAAATTCAAATTTCACATTATACATCCATACCTATAATACTTCAATGTATCTCACAGGAGCAGTTTCTGATTGTTATGTTGATTTGTATAATTCAAGAGGAGTGGAAACAGCACATAACAAGATGACCGCAGGAACAAGTGATTATTATCAATACATTTCTGGTGGCAATTTCTCAGATCTAGGAAATCATGCCTTTGTTATTCAATGCAACACAACAACACAGACAGGTTTTGCAAATGGGATTTTTGAAGTGACAAAGGGTGGGTTAGAGATAACAGTTGGCAGGGCAATAATTGACATTGGTTTGTTATTGATATTCATAATTTTTCTAGTAGGAGCATTTGCAATATTTTTCACAAATGAAAACCTCTTGATTAAAGTTGGAATGTTTGGACTAGGTTATCTCTTATTAATTGCAATCACATTCATTGCATGGAACATGGCAAGTGATTTCTTATTATCTGCTCCATTCCTAGTGCAGATGTTCAGGATAATGTTTATAGTTCTAGTGATTGGAGCATTCCCCCTATTGATTGGAGCATTTGCCTATTACATCATAATGCTATTCAAAATAAAAGAGATTGAGAGATTGATGACAAAGGGAATGAGTTTTGAGGAGGCATCCAATAGGCAGGGGGGGAAATTCAAATGAAAGATTATCTTGAGATAAAAGCAAACTGTGTATGTGGTTGTGGCAGAGAGGCAACTCAAATATTCAGGGAAGTTCCAATTGCAGAGGCATCCTGTTATGCAACTTATCTGAGGTATCTGAGAGCAAGTGGACTTGAACATTTTACATCAATTAAACAATTTGAAACTGCAAGGAGGTTGCAGACTTGCTGATGGCAAAGGAAAATCGCAGTCCATTGCAGGTTTCTCCCCAGTTCAAAAAGAAACTTGATGAGATACAAAAGAAGATTATGTTGGCAAAGGGTGAGAAAAAATCATTCAGGGAAATAACTGAGAACATTATAAACTCTCCTCAATTCAAGGACATTGAGCAGGATATAGTCAAATCAGGAGATCTAAAACTAGACATCAAACTCAGGTTTGACAGGAGGATCTTATAATGGATAGAAAAGGAGGCATGACAGATTTGTTCATTTTCATGATTTTTGCATTTGCAATTGTCCTTGTCTGTGTCATATTCATATATCTAGGAGGCAGAGTGACATCACAAGTCCATGAGAAACTTGATCCAATGCAGTTTGGAAATGCAAATACAACACAAGTCATTGACACAACATTTGGTGCAGTTAATCAATCCTATCAGGCACTTTATTGGATTTCTGTTTTCCTGATTGTTGGCATGGTGATAAGCATATTCATTGGCAGTTATCTTGTGACAACAAAACCTGTCTTTTTCATTCCCTATGCTTTCATAACAATAATTGCAATCATTGTTGCAGTGGCAATGTCAAATGCTTATGAGCAGGTGAGCAAAGATCCAACTCTTGCATCAACATTTGCAGGATTTGTTGGAGCAAATTTCATCATGTCTAAACTGCCAATATGGATTGCAGTGATTGGAATCGGAGGAGCAGTGATAATGTTTGTCAGGATGGGAAACAGAGATAATGAGATTTATGGAGGGCAATTTGGATAAAAAAACTATTTATAAAAGCATTACAGCAACTTTCTTGTGCCTAGTGATACTTTTATTCATGGCAATTCCTGTATCTGCATGGGAATGGGATAATCTGAAATCTTTTGATAAGACAACTAAAACTGTCACCTATGACAACTCTTTTTTGAGATTGATTAAACTAGATCAGATTGCAAAAGTCACTTTGAACACTCCAATGCACAACTATGTCATGAGTGGAAAGGATGTCAAGGTTGCAGAGATGACAATTGACATCACAGTTGGAGAATATACAAGTGTCTTTGGAGCAATGAAGTTTTACAGCAAGGATTATATCAACATCAAGGATAAGAAATTCACATACAAATATGCAGTTTGGGAAGATGCTCAAGATCCTGTGATAGAGTGTGACAAGGAACTATGGGAGAAAGAGATGTCCACAAAATGTTGGGAAACAGGGGAGTTCAGGAAAACAAAAGTGCAGAAATGGTATGAATTTGATCCAACTCAATCCTTGAAACAAGGTGTCTATACAATAGGAATATTCACAGATGTTTCAGGAGGGGAGGTTGCAGAGTGGATACCAACATTGTTTGGAATTGAAACTCAGGAGTTTGCATGGTATCAAGGACTAAACAAGTATGACTTTATGATACTGCATGACAATGGAGATCAGTTTGGACAAGCAAGAAATGCCTCTGAAACTTTCCAATTTGGGAGTATAAATGGTTTTGTTGGATGTGGACAAGTCAATGTCACAATCCTGAGTTTAGGAGTTTATAATTCCTCAGGAACAAGTGGAATATGCACTGCAAGAATAGTCAATTCAACAGGATGGGCAGAACTGCCACTAGGAGAAAATCTTGATGTTGCAAGTGGAACATGGACAGGAGGACAGTATATTGGAGGTTATAGTGCAAATTCAACTGTGATAAATATGACAGCAAAAGAACAACTCAGATGTTATTTCAATTATTCTATTATCCTGACTTGCCCTAGTGCATCAACAGGATCAGTGATGCTTTGGAGTCAATATAGGTCAGCAAATAATTATACAACAGGAAAGGCATATTATCAGACAGGTGGAACATGGACAGCATATTCAACAAATTATGACAATGAATTTCAGGTTTGGGGAATAAATTGGGGAACAGGAGGAGGATCAACTCTGAATGTTTCAACATTATCTCCTGCAAATGAAACTCTCACTTTGAAACCAAACTATGAGATCAAGTGCAATGCAACATCAAATTACAATATCATGAATATGTCAGTTTGGGCAAATTCAACAGGAACATGGACAGAAGAATATTTCTTTGCATATACAACATTCGAAAATTCATCAAACTACACTGTCACAATCAACACTCCAACAGTGTATGCCTGTGTTGGAGCAGATAACTCATCAGTTACAAAGTGGGGAGAGAACAGGACTATCAATAAGTTCAACTCAACATTAAATTTCACATTGCAGAGGACAGCAGAAACAGGGGATGTCACTTGCACTATGTTTGGAAATGAGAATGTTTCCAATGTTTCTTTATACACAAACACAACAGGAACATGGGCAAGGAATATGACAGCAAGAATGACTTATGATGATTTCAATGATGCAACTCTTGATGCACTCAGATGGAAGAAACAAGACGCAGGTGCAAGTTTGGTTTCAGAACATGATGGAATAATGGAAATATTTGCAGGTGCAGGAGAGAGCATAATGGTCAATACAACTCACAAGTTTTTCACAGGTTTGAATGGATATTTCCAATTCAATGTTTCATTCACCGATAGCCTGCAACTCACAGTTTATTCAGACAATTGGAACTTATGTGGATCTAATCTAGGAGTTGGCATCTATACACTAAAGAGGCAGGGAACAGGAAATGTCAATTGCACTAAAAATGGAGTTCAGGCAGATTATAGAACAGGAGTGAATGATGATACCCTGCAATTCTATGTTGTTGGAGGGAATGCACAGTATAATATTGACAATGTTTATTCATGGAGTTTCCCAACAAACAACACAAACATTTCAAAATCCTATACTTTGCCTTTCATTTGGAATTGTTATGGTTGCCTGATAGACAACACTTGTGCATGGGCAGGAGAGAATATGACAGCAGGAACATTGTCCAATTTCATAGAACGCTCACAGACATACAGTGCCACAACTATTGAGGGAGCAATTGAGGACTTTGAAATAAATTTCACATTCAATCAGAGCAATTATCCAACTGTGACATCAACTCTGATGTATGCAGGATCAAGTTATGCAGGAGTGACAGGGCAGACAGGACAGACACGCAATTATTCAACAACTGTCAATATTCCCTCAGTTAATGCAGACACAACAAACAGTTTCTATTGGCAGATCTTCTTGTCAAATTCAACAGGAAACATATACTATAACTCATCAATAAAGACACAACTTGTCAGGAACATGAACATCACTGATGATTGCTCATCAAGTGGAAAGGTTATCCTTAATATGAGTTTGAAAGATGAGGAAACTCTTGTTCTGCTCAATACCACAACTCCAAATTCAACAACAATTGAGATTGATCTCCAACTGACAAGCAGATTAAATGCAAGTCAGGTGTTTAGTTTTGCAAAGAAATGGACAGACAACAACAATGTTGCAGTTTGTGTTCCTCCTGAGATATTGAACTCAACTTCATATAAAATAGAGTTCACAGCAGGATATTCAGCAACAAATCATGTGCAGGAGTTCTATTATCTTGATAATGGAACACTTGATAATACAATCTATTTCAATCCATACACAGACAACACAATTGATCTCCTTGATTTGAAAACAGCAGACAGCACAACATTCCTGTTCACTTTCACTGATGAGGATGGATTGAAAGTTGATGATGCAATTGTCCATACATACAGGAAATATATTGGAGATGGTGTGTTCAGAGAGGCAGAGAGATCAAGAGATGACAATAATGGAGAAACTCATGTGCATCTAGTTGAGGAGGATGTCATATATTATTTCATGGTTTCCCAATATGGCACAATCATTTTCACATCAAACACATATAATGCAAAATGCCTTTCAACTCCATGTGAAATCTCACTATCTGCATCTCCCTCAGAAACAAATTGGAGTTTGATTGATGGAGATGAGGGAAGATTTTCTATCACTGTCAATCCTGCAACAAGAATTGTGACAACATCATTCCTCCTGACAAATTCCTCTGTTGTGAATGTTTCTCTTTATAAATTCTATAATGGAGTGGAAACACTGCTCAATACCACAAGCATCACTGCAATGACGGGATCTCTCTCACTGCATGTTCCTCTTGCTTATGATAATGGAACTTTCTTTGTGGCAGTATGGAAAAACAATGCCCTGATAACTTCAAGATGGATTGCCCTAAAAGAAAGTGCAAAGGATTATTTTGGAACAAGTGGGGCAATTCTAGGAGGATTGATATTATTGACAATTGTCCTGATGGCAGTTTCAGAGGGAGTTGGATTAATAATCTTCACAATACTGGGGATTATAGTCATCACAATCATGCAACTTGTTGATATGAGTTGGTTGGCAATAATCTCAATAATCTGTGCAGGTGGAATAATTATATGGAAACTTGTTGGGAGGAGAAAAAATGCCTGAGGACAGTTTCAAGACATTATTGTTTGGAGCAATCCTAGTTGCCTTATTTGGAATGCTCATCATGACAGCAGTTAATGAAATGGGAGTAGATTATGGAAAAGACACAAGTTTAGTTGTTGGAGGCAATGATGCCATGCAGGGTTTCAATCAAAGCATAAAAAATGTCCAAAGCAGTGCAGAGAGTTTCAGTGCAAGGTTTGAAAGTGGCAGTGTTTGGAGTGTTCTTGCAGGAGTTGTTGTTGATGGTGTGTTTGGGATAGCAAAGGACATGACTTTATTGATAATTGCTCCTTTCAGGATAATCTCTGCATTGATGGTTGGGGTGTTTGGAGTTCCAACTTATGTCACAGGAGTGATTATTGGATTATTGATATTAAGCATCATATTCGCTGTGTGGCGCCTTATAAAAATTGGGGATTGACACTATGGAGTAGTAACAAAGATGAATGAAGAACATAAACAAAAAATAAGTGAAAGCAACAAGAAAGCACTGAGAAAGTTCTATGACAAATATCAATGGAGAAAAGAAAAAACTGCGTGGAATAAGGGGAGGGGAATTTGACATATCCTAGTCCCAGCACTGTGAATGCCTCCAAAGGACTAGGAGAAATCCTGACATACACAAACACTGTGACAGATAGTTGGATGTCCAACTTGCTCATGATTGCAATTTGGGTTATCACCTTGATTGGTGTTTATAAGGCAAAAGATGACTTCAAAGGAGCATTGGCAGTGGCAGGTTATGTGACTTTTGTGGTTGGACTTCTCTTTTGGGTTGGAGGTTTCATATCAGGATGGGCATTTGGAGGAGCAGTTGCCATTGCAGTGATTGGAACTCTTGTTCTAGTGTTAGACAGGGAAAATTAATATCCATGCTATCCACAACTATAAAAAGAATATTGTGTGAGTTCTATTAACAATTAATTGAAAGGAGGTTTAATATAGAGATGAAATACAAAACAGATAAAGGACAGGCAGGTTTGACAATCTTGCTTTCTTTAGTTGTCATGTTATTCATAATTGGACTTATTGTCATGATCTTCACTCTGATGGGTGCAGAACTGCAAGGTGCAACAGATAATGCAGAGGCAATACAGGTCATCAATGAAACAGGCAATTCCATATCTGGTGTTACTTCATGGTTTAACATCTTCATTGTCATTGGAGCAATGGTTGTGTTGATATTATTGACAGTTATAATCATAACTGCAATCAGAAGTTCAGGTATGGTATCAGGTGGAGGGGCATAAAACTCCCTCTCTCTTGTTACTAAAGATGAAAAAAACATTTAAGCAGGACAAAGGTCAGGCAGGATTAACCATTTTGCTTTCTGTGATTGTTATGTTGTTCATGATTGGACTTCTAGTTTCAATCTTCTCCATAATGGGAGGAGAATTGCAGACAAGTTCCTATACAGCATCAACAGGATCAGCAACAAATCAGACTACATCTGCAAAGGTCACAGAGAAAGGATTTTCTCTCCCTGTATCAACATTGAGAGATGTTGTATGTTCAGGGGTTGTGTTTGCAAACTATACAGTTGGACTTGCAATTCCAACAACAAACTACACAGTTTCAAATTGTGCAGTTACAGTTGTTTCAGGAACTTTCAACAATACTTATTGGAATGCAACTTATTCATATACATGGAGCAATGATAACACTGCAACAAATAGTATGAATGAAACAGTGGCAAGTGTTGGAGGTGTGGCATCATGGTTTAACATTTTCATTGTAATAACTGCAATGGTTGTCTTGATACTTTTGACAGTGATAATAATCACTTCAATAAGGAGTTCAGGCATGGTTGGAGGAATGGGTGGAAGTGGAGCAAATCAGGTTGGAACTGCTTAAAGTTTAGGCATAATTTTTTTACTTTTTCTTTTATTTTTCTAGTTCTTTAAGGAAACTCTGCAAAAATTTCCCTTTATGCCTTTATAAACCAACGAAACATTTAAATAGTATTCTTTTAGTATTATTAATGTATTCAACAAAGAATACAGGAAAAAACAAAATGGAACAAACAAACAAAATAACTTGCTTTCTTTGTAGAAAGAAAGTATCACAGGGAAAGAGATGGTATCATGGGGATCAGGATGACTTGATTTGCCTTGAATGTGCAGAAAAAACAAAGCAGATAGATACTTGCTATGCAGGACAAATGGTTTCAAATATGCAAACTGAAACCTTTGGGGAGAACTAAAATGACAGCAAAAGAACAATTAAACAAAGATTTTGACAGACTTGTTCAATGGAATTGTGAAAGGAAAAATATCAGGCAGGAAAGACTTGATTTTATAAATTTTTTATTTTTTGGGGAAAAAGAGGAGATAGTCAGTAAAATAAATTATTACAGGAGGAAAAATGGAACATAAAGAATTAACTAGAAAGGAAAGAGATCAGAACAGGAAAGAAGTTGTCATCTCTGTCAGAGTAACACTTGCACAGAGCAAGTTCATGGCAGACAATGACTATTCTCCAACACTGATATTTCAGAAAGCATTGAAAGATTTGGGATGTCAATAATCCCATTTCTTTTTGTATCCAAAGATTTAAATAGTTAAACAACTGTATAACAACATGAAAAATGAGGGAAATATTGACAAAGTTCTCAAGGATGTTGAGGAAAGCAACAAAAACATGCTCAAATTAGTTATGAAAAGATCAATGGAGAAAAGAAAATGACAGACAAAACAATGATGAGGGCAAACAAAGAACTCCTGAAAGAACTAGAGAGAATGAAACTTGTCAGGGGAGAAAGTTATGCAGAAGTTGTGAAAAGATTAATTGAAAAAGAAAGGAGGGTATTGAAATGAATAAAATTGAAAAATATTTTGCTCAGAAAAAAGAGTGGAAAATAGGATCACAGTTCAGTTCTAGTAAAAGACACAGTTGGATTTGAAAGGAAACTGAAAGTTTGTGAAAAGTGTAGGAAAGTCCTATGCAAAGGATCTTTCATTGAGGTATAATGGGATGCAAAAAAAGAAAGAGAAGATAATGGGAGCAAAATTCAACAAATTTAAAGAGAACTTAAAGAAAACTATGAAAAATATTAAAACTATGAAAAATATTTCAGCAGTTGGAGGAAATGTTCTTGAAAAGGTCAATAAGGTAGACAAAGAGATGGAAGAAAAGATAAGAAAGATTGAAAGTTCTATTTAATTCTGATAAGATATATAAATGTATGTGTATTATTAATTCTAATCATACAACATAGACATATTGTAATATTATATATTATATATGTAATACAATTATTTAATTATATATATATAGTGTATTTATGTGTATATACAAAGTGCGAAAACATATAGTAAATTGGAGCATCGTTGCATGTCTAAAATAAATAATACACATACATATATGCATTCACTTTCTAGTGGTTAGAAAAGTATATAAATAGTGTGTGTGTAGATAATTCATGGATGAAACAAATTTTCAAACACAAAACACTGCAAGACAGACATCAATTTTTGTTCCCAATGATCTTTGGATAACTGCAAAACAGAACTTGATAGAGTTTAAATCTGCATTGATATTTGGCATTAAGTTCATGGTTGCAGAAAAACAAGGATTTGATTATCCACAAAATAAATTAACAGAAAAGATTGCAAAACTTCAATCATTGCTAAATCAAAAAAATCAGGAAATTGAAAATCTTAAATCTCCTGTGAAGATTGATGCAGTGAAAGAGGCAGATGATATTTTAAAGGATTTGGGAGTTGGAGTTTGAAATGGAAGAAGAAAAGAAACAGAAAAGAACAGGAAACACAAAAATTACATCAGTTTCAATTTCAAATGAGTTCAAAGCATTCATGGAGGACTATAATATTTCTCCAACTGAGGCAGTGAGAAAGGGAGTTTCAATAATTCTATTTGAAAGAGGATTGCCTCAATACAAGTCAGAACTTAATGCACAGAGATACAAGGCACTATCAGAAACAATTAAGACAGAACAGATGACTGACTTGCCTGAAAAAATAAAACAAGTTGAAACTCTCTTGAGGGAAATAAGAGTTGCCATATCATGAACATCCAAACTCAAATCAGAAAAGAGATTGAGATTTTCAATAAATTTAAAGAAAGGAGAAAACATGATTAACATCATCCCTATTTTTGTTGGAGCAGTTCTATTGGCATTCAGCATCATTGATTGGAAAGTCAGGAAACTCCCCTCGATCCTCACAACAGCAATGCTTTTCACAGTTGCATTCCTATTTCCCTCAAATCTATGGTTTGGAGTTCTAGGGTTTGTCATTGCTTATCTTCTCTATGAGGCAGATTATTTTGAGGGGGTTGCAGACATAAAAATCATGACAATGATTTCCTTTATGATGTTCTCAAGAGAATGGTTTGCCCTGTTCATTGTCTTAACATTAATCTTTGGAACTGCATGGAAAACAATATTGAAGTGGAGAACAAAGCAGGAGAAAGGAGCATTCTTGCCTGTGTTCTTGTTTGTATATATTGCAATGTATATATTGGGAGGCATATAATGAGAGAAATAGGAAAACAAACTGCAATGCAAAGTATAATTGGTGTCTACAAAGGAGGATACAAAGAAGATTGGGTTTTCTCCCAATGGTATGAAAAAGCAATCCTTGTTTTCTGTGTCCTCTACACAGGAATTTCAATTGTGAGGTGGATCTTCTGATGGAAAATTGGGTTGTCATCATGTTTTTTGTGTTCATTGCAGGATTTCTGATTGGAGCAGGAGTTGTTTTCAAAATGGGAAATCACCTTGATAGTGAGATGCAAAGTTCTGCAATCAAAACATGTGAATATGCAAACAATCTCACAACAATTGTCAATAGGGCAACTGCAACTCTTGAATTATGCACAAATCAAAACTATACAAGATTGACATATCTTGATTGCAGTTTATTGGGAAAATGACAGCACTAGGAAAAATCAGGACATTCATAATCCATTGGAGGATTTATTTATCTAGGGGAATAACTTATCTTTCCCTCATCAATTCAAGCATGATCCTTTTCCTGTTCCTCTCTAGGTTGAAAGAGGTGGGATTGATCCATGCCAATATAGACAACTATTTTGTATCCCTGTTAGTTCTAGGAATTGCCTCCCTGACATTTCTAGGATGGTTTGAAGTGAGGAAGTTGAGAGTGTTCAGTGAGGAGAGCAGGACACTTTTCAATCTTGATCCATGCCACAGGGATATGAATGAGAAACTAGATACAATATTGGAGAAACTAAAATGATTGGAAATTCTGATAGAGTTGGAAAATCTGATAGTATTGGAAAATTAGATTTATCTTTAAAAAGAATAAGAGGAAGGAGAGAGTTTTTTGATGAAGTTCTAAAATATATTAAATTAAATCAACCAGTAGAATTAACAAAATTGGATGCTTATTTTCAATATACAACAGGAAGTTCAGAAACTATGATAAAACAAGCATTAGCAGTTTTAGAAAATGTTGGATTAATTGAAAGTTCAGAAATCCAATCAGGAGATAAAATCTTTGAGGTAATATTAAAAGCAAAATGACAACTGAAGCAGAAAAGATAAAAGAAGGATGTGGAAAGAAAATAACAATCAAAGAAATGCCATCAAAAGAATATGGGAAGATGTGGAATTGTGGAGAAGACTGGGGATTTGGTGGACAAGAAATGCCACGAGAATATTGTGAAGTTTGTAGAGCAAAATTATCCCAGTATAAATCCGACTTACAGCAGGAATTAGAAAAGTGGGAAGAAGTAAATAAAGTAATACCTGAAATTAAATCACGAGCAAAAGCATATTGTGGAACTATGACTAATGGGACTGTTCTTCCAACCCCAAGAGATTGGTTGAAAAAGAAGATTAACGAAAGGATAAACTTAATTAAGAAAGAATTGAAGGAGATAAAATGACAACTGAAGCAGAAAAGATAAAAGAAGAACAAGAACAAGATATACTTGAAGAAATTAAATACGAACAATGGAAAGAAGAACAAGCAGTCAGAAATATGATGGACTTGCCTTGTGAATTATACTAAAATGATAAAAATTAAAATAATAATATCAATAATTTTAGGCACATGTATAGAACTTCCGATATGGTTTTATCTAATTTATTGGATATTGTCTCAATTACATCCTGATAGATTGGTTTGGTTTTTATTTTTTATTTATATTCCAACAACAATAATTACAACTATTTTAAACAAATTAATTGTAGGAGATTGAAAAATGACAACCCAACCAATCCAAAAGCAGATAACAATGCCTAAGTTACATAAAAAGAAATGTGTCATTTGCCAGAAAGAGTTTTTGTTTAGAACAGGAATTGCAGGAAGGCATAAACAAATTAGAAGAAATTATAGTGTAAGATTTCCTATCTCACAAACCTGCTCAAAGAAGTGTCATTATATTTACGAAGGAGTTAGAAATGGAATTATGGCAAGATTAAATAAAAATACATGGCAGAAAGCCCAAGAACAAGCACGAGAAGAAATTTTAAAAGAGATTGATAAATGTGAGAGAATAGGCAATGAAGGAGATAATTATTTAATTGATAGAGAAGAACTTAAAAAATCACTCCAAAATCAAGGAGATAGAAAATGAGTTATTTTGACACAATGAAACCTGCATCAAAGAAATGGAATATCCAACTAGCAAGATGGTTGTTCTCAAGATACATGCCAAAGAAAACAGGATGGGTTGTGGATCTAGGTGCAGGAAATGGAGAACTTTCCTATGAACTGAAAAATCTAGGACTAGGCATCATGCAGTATGACATCAGTGATATGGATCTTGAGCATAACCTTGACAAGATAACAGACAACAGTTGCGAATATGTCATTCTCAAGTTTGTGATTGAACATATCAGAAACATTGTTCCCCTGTTCTCAGAATGTTACAGGATTTTAAAAAGGGGAGGCAGAGTTATTGTCCTGACAGAAGATTTTGACAAGGATTTCTTCTATGATCCAACTCATGTCACTCCATTCGCTCTTGACAGATTGAAAAATCTTGCCCTCATGACAGATTTCAAGATTGTTGAATGCAGGTATTGGAGGAATGTTCCTTATCTTTGGAGAAAGAACTTGAAAGCATTTGACTATAATTTTCCTGCATTAAGATTTCCAAAAGGTCAATTCCCTAGATCATCAAAGCAAATCTTTGGTGTGTTTGAGAAATGACATACTCCCATACCCTAAATGATGGGGTATCTTAACGAACTATGGAACAAAAACTAATAAACGGAGATTGTATGGAAGTAATTAAAGAAATTCCAGACAGAAGTATATCTTGTGTTCTTACAGACCCTCCTTATGGAATAGACTATCAATCCGCCAGGCGGATTGATACGGAACGATTTAATAAGTTAGAGGGAGACAAAAGTATTGATGTGAGATTTATTAAAGAGGCATTTAGAATCCTAAAAGAAGATGGTGCATTTTACTTATTTACAAGATGGGATGTTTATCACGAATGGATTAAAGCAACAAAAGAAGTAGGTTTTACAATTAAGAATTGTATAATTTGGGATAGGGTTGTTCATGGACTTGGGGATTTAAATGGTTCTTATGCCCCAACTTACGATATGATTATTTTTGCAGTTAAAGGAAAACATATTTTGAAAGATAAAAGACCAAAAGATGTAATCAGAATTAAAAGAGTTGATGCAGATAAATTAGTTCATCCCACACAAAAACCAATAGAACTTATAAGACATTTGATAAAAAATTCTACTGAAGAAGGAGAATGTGTTTTTGATGGTTATGCTGGTTCAGGAACTACTGCAAAAGCCTGTAAAGAATTGAATAGAGGATATATTTGTGTTGAGATTGATAAAAACTATTTTGATATTATGCAGAAAAGACTTTCACAGGAAACTTTAAAACTAAACAACGAGGTCGGCATTCCTCCCAAGCCTAAAGGCGTTGGGTATCCTGCCTAATTTTATATGACAATTAGTTTATGTTACATACTTGAGCAAAATGCTTTATTTTATGGATTAATTATATTTTCTTTAGGTGTTGGATTTGGACTAATATTAAAGATTTTTTATGATTTAACATTAAGGGGGAACGAAAAATGAATAAAGAACTAAACAATAAAACAAAAAAATATTGCATAAAGATTTCATATAAATGTTTGGAGATAAATAGGAACGCAGGGGAAAATATCTGTGTATGCTGAGATGAATTGGAATTTCAGAAATTGCTTAGATTGGGAGTGCAATCCATACAGAAATCTATTTTGGGGAGCAGTTCTCATGTTTGGAATTTGGTGGTTGTTCAATGAATTTAAAAAAGATAGAGAAAAAATGCAAGGCAATAAACCTTGATGGTTTCAGATGCCAATGGAGTGCAATTGCAAAAGGTTATTGCAGGACACACATAAACAGGATCAGGAAATTCAAAAGAAACAAAAAGATTTATAAATAGTGTGTGTATAGAATTATCATGTCAGAAAAAAGAGAGTGCAAAGTTTGTGAGAATTGCAAAAGATTAATATTTCTAAAAAAGGATCACTATGTCTGTGTTTCAACTTTCAATAGGGCAACACTCCCTGATGCACATGTCTATTTTCACTTTTCTTGTTGGGTTGAATATTTTAATGAGAGAGTTTCAAGAAAAGCAACTGCAGGTGTTCAGAACATTCAGGCACAAGCAGTGAAAATATTTGATAGTCCAATGTTCAGAGGACTATTAGGTGGAGTGAAAGGATCAGAACAGGCAATGAATATGTTGAAGATGCCCTTGAATGAAACTTTTGATGATGACAGACTTAAAAGAGATGAAAAAAGCAAAGCAGGAAAAAAGAAGATGCCCAAACTGTAATTCCTCATTTGGATATGTAAGGATCAAGGATGGGGCATGGGTTTGCAGAAGTTGTGGAAATATCAGCAAAGAGGTATGCAGTTAAATGGCAGATCCTGTTTCCATAGCATCTGTCAATCCTCTTTCAAATGTAGGTGCAGGAACATCTTTGGGAAGTATTGGGATGATTGCCCTTGTGATAGTCATTGCAATTGTCATCATTGCACTTATTGGACTTATAGTTTATTGGAGGAGTGTCAAGAAAGCATATTGGATCAGGATTGAGGTTTCTAGGTTGATTGGAGGAGTTCCAATGAGAGTTGCAACATACACTGCCAAAGAAGTTCCCTTTGGAATGGCAGGGGATAAACTATGGAGAGTTGCAAGTGCAGGGTTTTGGAAATTCAAGGTTGTCAAGTGGTTGCCTGTTGGAAAACTACAATCTGCCCCTAGACTATGGAAATATTGGATCAGGGAAGATGGTGAATGGATTAATTATCAGGATAGCAACATTGATGAGATTTCAAAGAATATGGGAATAAGATTTGTCAATGAGGATATGAGATTGCAGAGGTTGGCAACTGAAAGGTTACTTGAACAAAGATTGCTCAATAAAACCTTTTGGGAAAAATGGGGAACTACAATCATGATGATAATTGTTTTCCTAGTTGTTGCAATCTGCATGGTATTGATATTCTTTCAGTTTGGAAAGTTGATGGATAAATTTGCACAGGTTGAGGACACTCAATATCAGACAGCAAAGATATTATTGAGAACTTTTGGGGAGAACTATATTGCACAATCTCAGAATGTGACAGCAGGAGTGGAGGGATTGATACCAACAGGATAATGGAATGGATCAATGGTTTTTTAATTCCAATTGTTGAAGTCACAATCATTGGAGGCATTCTCACTTTCATTGGATATTACTTTTGGAGGGCATTTGACAGTGCATGGAGCAAATCAGTGAAATTTGTGTTCAAATATAAACTCCTGAGAAGAAAGTATCCTGAGAAAACAGTTTCATGGATTGTGGAAAGTATGGACAAAGGATTGACTTATCATGACACTAGGAAACTACTCATGCTCAAGATGATCCCAATGAAACAGATTTATGAAACCATGTTTATATATGATAGAGTTGAAGATGAACTAAACAAACAAGGAGGTCAAAAAAATGGCGGAGAGTTTAAGAGAGGAAATAGCAAGATTGACAGCAAAACTCAAGAGTTCCCAGCAATCTAGTCCTGCTCCTGTTCAGGCATCAAAACCAATGGCAAAACCAAAAGTTGTTGAAGTTCCACAGGAAACAGAGGCAGAAGATGAGTATGTTGATGAAGATGATGAGGAAATACCTGCACAGGCAGAGAAAGTTGCTCCAATGCCCCAAAAACAAGAAACTGAAAGCACAGAAAAACCATCTCAGGCAGAAACAGAGGCAGAGGCACAGAAGATAATGTTTTTGCAGGATAATGGGATATTCAGATCAGAATTGCTTAACATATTAAAAGTGATTGCAGGAGTATTGGTGGAGATGAATGGCAAGAACAAGAACTAAACCTTTCAGCAGAACAGAAATGAAAATCCTTGTCTATAACAAGATGAAACATGGACTAGGATACTATGAGGCACTTGAAGAAGTCAAGAAAGATGTTGAGCAATGTCTTGCAATCCCAAAGAAAAAGGAGGCAAAGAAACTTTATGGACAAAAATAATTGGAGAGAGATTGCCTATTGGATAATGATTGCATTTGTGATTGGCATGTGCATCTATGTCTATGTCTATCTCTCAGGAAATGCAAAGTCATGTCTTGACAATCCTATTACATATTATCAGGCAAAGATGAATGAAACCTGTATCTGCACTCAGACATTGAAGTATGACATTGGAAAGTAACAGCAAAGATATTTAAAATAGAGTGTGTATCTATTCTTGCCAATTAGGGCATCAACAATTACAAAGGAGGACAAACAAAAATGACAAACAAAACCACAGACAGTTGGGAGAGTTTTACAGGTGCGAATTTCTTAAAGACAACACATGTTGCAGGTGCAAATGATCCATTTATTGTGACCGGCGTGGAAATCTTTGAAGATGATGATATATCTGCAAAACCTAGATTGACAGTAGAGAAAGGAGAGGAGCAGTATCTCTTTGATCTGAATGTCACAAACTCTAATTTCTGCAAGAATGCCAATGTGAAATCACCAAAATCTTTGATTGGAAAGAAAATCTATTTCAACAAAGTCATGGTTATCTCTCCAAAGACAAAGAAAGAAGTTGAGAGTTTGAGGATTGCAAGGATTGAGTAATCCAACATATCCCAAAATATAAATACTTTAATTTATTTTCTTTTTTATTCATTACCTCTTTTTTCCAATGGGGAGAAACCTGTCTAAAATCAGGAACTAACTCCCTGTTGGTTTATAATGTTCTGAATGTTCTCAATGCTTTCTGTTTCATTCCTGTGCAGATAGATCTCAGTTGTGGAAAGATTAGAATGCCCTAGATATACTTTGATGTCCTTGATTGCAACTCCCATCTTCTCAAGTTCTGTTGCCCTGCAATGTCTTAATTCGTGTGGGCGAATATCTCTCCCTAGACATTTGATTGAGGATCTCTTGATTAGATTATATGTTTCATGTTCTTTCATATTCCCAAAGAGCAGGACAGGGGAATTGGCAAATCTCTCATAATCATCAAGTTCTATGAACATCAGTTTCTTCCTGTAATAGTTCAGGATCTTCTCAGCAGTTTCAGGATTGATGAGGACAACTCTTTCCTTATCTCTCTTGCCTAGAACAATCAAGTGGCATGGTTGATCCATGTCTGCCATCCATCTTGCCCATCTGAAAGAATTTATTTTGATTGTGGGAACTTCAACTTTCCTCAATGCTCCCTGATACATAAGTTCAAATATCAATCCTTTCTTGAATGATTTGGAATAAAGATAATCTTTGAGCATGTCAATCTCTTTCTTTGAAATCTCTCTTGCAATCCTTATCTTTGGTGATCCTGTCTTTCTAGGAGGCAGGTCAATAATCTTGTGCATTCCCCTGAACTGCAATAAGTTCAGGAGCATTCCCCTTACAACAGAATTGTTCCTGTGATCCTGAATGAACTTGTCACAATACTCCTGAGAAGAAACCTTTGATAAGTCAAACAACTTATAATAGTCAAGATAGTCCTTGATTGACTTGTTCATTAAACCTTT
>Ga0315284_10002853_pt1 | contig 24612 bp, 17 predicted proteins | sample YL17G09_16_MG_FD_203696 | JGI IMG/M metagenome (GOLD analysis project Ga0315284, IMG submission 203696) | Sediment microbial communities from Yellowstone Lake, YNP, Wyoming, USA - YL17G09_16 | ecosystem: Environmental > Aquatic > Freshwater > Lake > Sediment | place: USA: Wyoming | collected...
GAGCTTCATAATATTATCTTCATCGATGACCGGCTTGACTCCATATGTACCGGTCCATGCGGCTTGCCCCTGCTGTTCAAGACGGATTTGAAAGCGTTCACTTGTGCCACGATTATCGCGATAACGAACCCAGATGGCATACATCCCATCTTCGGGCACCTCGATGGTTCTCGTCGCAAGCGCGGCATCGTCCTCGGCACCGCAGGCGATGGAATTAAAGCCGCTTTCGCCGCCTTGTATCCATTCGGAAGCGCACCCCGGCCCGGAGATTCCCCATTTCCCATGTGTCGTTTTCATCGAGGGGTCTGCGGCCATCGGCCAGCAGTACCCCTCGATTCCAACTAATTGCTCCGCCTCGATCCAGACGGATTCTGAAGCCCAGGCCATCCCGGTCATGATGCAAATCACGGTGATAATGAAAGGTATACGCGCCATCACTTCCCCCCAAAATACAATGTACCGTACCATGACGTAACATGGTGTAAGCACCTTTAAGTTACGCTACAGGCTCCCATACGGTCTGTTTGCGCAGGATATAGTGCTTCCCGACTGCCTGCTGAATCAGCGGCGTCTGCGGATAGGCGTGCCCCTTATGCAGAAAAAGTCCTTCGGCATATGGGACACCAACCAAGCGGCCCATGTCCGCATCCCAGCATTTCATCTCTTCAATGTATTGATCAATGCCATGTTGCTTGCGCAACCAGGCGCGCTGCGAATCATGACAGGCGAGCGCGGCGATCTTCTGCTCGATAACCGTGGAGATATCGACATAGAAATCCGGGATTACCGGATTGCCGAAATAGTCCGTACCCCCGAGAGGACAACAGTAGTAGAGCGGAACGATTCGCGCGGTGGGGAGCAATGCCGATGCCGCGCCGACAACGTAATTCGGCATTGGCGCAGTAAAGGCCGCTGCACGCGCCGTAGCGCTGGTGACCTCATGATCCGGCATATAATCCACCGGATAATGGGTGATGATGCAGTCGGGATTGATCTCGCGAATCAGCGCTGTCGCCGCGGAACGTGTCGCATTGTCGACAAAGAGCTGCAGATCCGTCCCGCCGAGATAATGGTGCTGCCCGCCGATAATTGCTGCCGAGGCATCTGCTTCGGCACGGCGTATGCGGGCGATGGCATTGGGATCAAGATCGACGCTGCCGCAATTTCCACTTGCCATCGTGGCGATATGAACCTTCCATCCCTGCTCGTGTAACAATATCAGTGTGCCGGCGCAGCTGAATTCCGCGTCATCGGGATGCGCGCAGATCGCCAACACGGTTTTGGGTTGTTCAGAACTCATGGTAAGCCTCGATACGAATACCTCATCATGAAGTCACCGTGATCCACGCTGAATCTTCATGATGGCTTCGACAATATCGTCCATATCCGCGCGCTCGCCCAGCAGCAAATTCTGCGTCAGCCAGACCGAGTCGCCGCAGAGGGCTTCGCTCACCGGGCAGCGAGAAACACTATCGCGATAGTCAATGTCGCCGGCATACGGCGCCACGCATGGGAAGCCGCCTTTCCAAAAATCCTTGTTGAGGAACATCGGGTTCCGATAGAGCGGATGCGCGTATCCACTCATGCAGGGAATGCCTTCAGCCTGCAATGCTTCGAGGAATTGCCCGCGCGGCAACCCGCCAAACGCGGCCGGATCGTACCGGAAGATGAACAGGTGGTATGACATGGCCGTCGCGCGCTCGTCGATCCACTGCGGTGTCACCCCGGTGACATGCTGCCGTAATTGCTCCGCCAGGTAGCGCCCATTCGCTTCCCGCCGAGCGAACTGGCCGGGCATCCGGCGCAGTTGCACGCGGAGGATGGCCGATTGAAACTCGGTAATGCGGTAATTCCATCCCAACCGGTGGTGCTCGTACCAGGGACGTCCGGGCTCGCGTCCCGCCCACAGGTACGAGCGGCAGCGGGTGGCCAGCGCCTGATCATTCGTCGTAATCGCTCCCCCTTCGCCGGCCGTCATGTTCTTAGACGCCTGAAAGCTGAACGACCCCGCGTCGCCCAACGCGCCGCATTTTGTCTCGCGCCAGCGCGAACCGTGCGCATGGGCGGCATCCTCGACCACAGCCAGACCGTGTTGCCGTGCGATCTCGTTGATGGCGTCCATATCGGCGCTCTGCCCGGCGAAATGCACCGGCATAATGGCGCGCGTGCGCGGCGTAATCGCTTCCTCGATCCGTGCGGGATCCAGGTTGAACGTTTCCGGGTGAATGTCGACGAAGACCGGCACGGCACCGATGCTCAATATCGACGACGCGGAGGCGATGAACGTATACGGCGGTACGATGACTTCGTCACCCGGTCCGATATCCATGGCTCGCAGGATGAGCTCCAGCGTCGCCGTGCCGTTCATGGCGGCGATGCCGTATCGGCAGTCATGCGCGGTGGCGAATTCCTGCTCGAAGTGACTGGTTTCCGCCCGTTCGCCGTCGTCATCTTCCCGCAGCTCCACGCCGTGTCCATAGGCGAACTGCCACCACTTGCCGCTGTGCAGCACCTGTAGCAAGGCCTGCTCTTCCTCCTGGTCAAAGACCGGCCAGACCGGAAAAGGTGCGGTGCGCACCGGTGCGCCGCCGTCGATTGCCCGTTGTGTCATATTCATCTCGGTTCTCTCTCCGTGCTTGCCGCCGGCATCAGTCCGGATAGAAGTAGATTTTGATGGCCTCGCGCTTCATCAGCATCCCCAGGCCGTCCGCGTATCGGGAAAACGGCAGGCTGGCGGTGACGATGGCATCAGTGTTCAGTTGCCCGCTGGTCCAGAGCTCAATGACCCGCGCGGTGTCTTCCGCGTCCGGATTGACATAGGGCACCAGCAGGCTGGTGCCGATATTCTTAGTGCCATACGTGATGTTGCCGTGTGGCACGCCAAAGACCGCGACCGGTCCCTGCGTGTTATCGACGGCGATCTGTAGTCCGGCGGCGACGCCGGAGCAATCCACTGAAGCGAAAAAGCGGTTGTCACGGAGCGGTTGCATATCATCCGTTGCGCTGTTGATGACTTCGGTGGCGCCGAGCGTTTTCGCCAGCGCAAGCCGTTCGGGAAGGATGTCGATTGCAACGATCTCCGCGGCGCCGGCCGCCTTGAGCAGTTGCAGCGCGATGAGTCCGGCCGGGCCGCACCCCGTCACGCCGGTGCGCTTGCCGGTCAGGTTACCCAGCAAACGAACATAGGAGTTGACAAAGCGTGCCATCTCCAGCGACGCGGCGGCCGGGTCGGATACGCTGTCAGGGATGGGGGCGACATAGCTCTCCGGCAGGTTGATATATTCGGCATAATACCCAGGCACATTCTCGCCGGCATTGCGCAGACTGGCGATCCGATCGCCGACCTTCAACGTCGTCACGGCCGGTCCCGCGTCTACGACCATGCCAACCATTTCGTGGCCAGGATAACCCCACGGGATGGGGTACTTCGGCTTCCCCGGTCGTTCCAGGATATCCACGCCTTTGAACAGGGTGATGTCCCATTGTGGGCAGGTTACGCATCCAATGACTTTAATCAACACCTCACCCTCGGCCGCCGCCGGGATGGGGATGTCAACGATCACCGGGTTGCCCGGCGCCTGAAGTTGAATCGCTTTCATGAGAGCCTCCCGTTATTTCCACTGCAATACGATGCCGAGATAGTCGGCGGTGGGATCGAGAATGGTTTGATAGGCCTGTGCCGCGTCCGCGAACGGCACGACGTGAGTCGTCAGTGCTTCGCTGTGCATCGCGCCGCTTGAGAGCAACGCCTGCGCCTGCTCCAACCGGTCGCGCTTGGTCGCGTTGGGGCAATGCACGGTGGTCTCAGCGGCTCTGATCCAGTGGATGTCGAGCAGGCACTCGCCTTCCGGGTAATAGGCGTTGAGCACCAGTTGTCCGCTGTATTCCAGCATGTTGAGGGCCGCGCGCACCATGCCCATATTGCCGGTTGCCTCGACAGCCACCGCCACACCGTTCGGAAACCGCTCGCGCATGAGCGCCGGAAAATCCACCTCGGCGGCGTTATACACTTCGTCGGCGCTGTAGCGCGCCGCCAGTGCTAGCCGCGACGGCATCAGGCCGGACATAATGACATGCGCGCCGCGCGAGCGAAGCACTTGCCCGGCGAACTGCCCAACCAGGCCTTCGCCGATCACCACCACGGTATCGTTCGGCTTCAACCACGGGCGGCTGCCGCCGTTGTAGCCGACCTGCGCCAGCAGCAGGTTCGCGCCGGCCTTCGTCGTCACGTTATCGGCCAGCTTCACCACGAAGTCATCCGTAGTCAGGTGATACGCGGCATGACCGCCCCAGCACGATCCCGGCCAATTCTCCACAGTCATGCCGATGCTGAACACGCGGTCGCCGGGCTGCACGCTGGTGATGTCCGCACCAATGTCGATCACCGTGACGGCGGCTTGATAACCGGGCAGATGGGGAAACGGCGTCATCAGCGGCTGGCCCGGCGCGTGCATCTGCCCGGTGAGGCACCAGCGCTCGGTGCCGATGCTGATCCCTGAGTATTCGATCTCGATGAGTACATCTTTCGGTCCCATCTCAGGCAGGGAGATCTCCTGCACGGCCACCTGCCGTTCGCCGGTGAAGACGACGGCGGGTGTTTTCCGAATACTGCTCATTTCACTCTTCCTTTCGCCGGTTGCCACCAGGCGTGCTGTTAAAAGATGTCGGAGACGGTCGCCGTATCGCGATATGACAGACCGGGAAGGTAGCTGTCGGGTGGGGTCAGGTTGCCGTCGAGTTCCGGGATGGTTGCCACTGTGCCGGCCAGATATTCTCCGAGTCGTGTTTCTAGCTCCTCATAGCGTGCGCATAAGCCGGCTAGGCGAATCTGGATGACTTCATAGCCGAAGGGCTTGTTCCGACGCATCCAGTTTTTGCGGAAGGATGCAGTCAGGTCGCGTAGAAGCACGATGAGTTCCCCGGTGCGCTGCCCGATGTCAGCTAGAGCGGTATGGTCACCGTCAGTATAACTCCGGTAGAGATCGTCGGTCAGCATGATTTTGTCCGCAATGAAACGCGCGAGCAACCAGGCATGGCGAATATCGCCGGCCTGATGATCGTCGAGATGCGGCAACAGGTCTTCAGCGATCTCACGCAGTTTTCGCACCAGCGCCGGTTTATCGACCTGTTCTTTTTCCATCAGGTTGCGCACGATGAGCGCGTAGAATGGGTCGTCCCACAGGATATAACCGGAGGACATCAACCCGTCGAACTGGCCGGCGCGCCGATGGGCGAAGTAATCGGCGCGGCATACTGCTTGGAAACGTCGAGCCAGTAAGGGATCGTCATCGCCCGCATCTCGGTATATCTTCTCTGCCGCATAGGTCAGACCGGCCAGTGCGGAATCAAAATCGCAATAGGCGCCGTCATTGCCCCAAAGTGTGATCATTATTTCACGGATACCCGCTTCATGACAGGCCTCGATGCACGGACCGAGCGTTTTAACCGTCAAGGCATGATCATACCAGACCTTAAACCAGGTCCAGACATTGGGCACCACGATCGGATCACGTCCGAAATCTCGATGGCGCCGTATCATATCCAGATATGATTGTGTATCCTCGTGATCATAATCCCAATACGCAAGGGTGACATCGGTTGGGGCGTGTTTGATGACGTCTTCCGGGATCACTGCATTCGAATCATAATAATCATGGTTCGCGCTGGCTAACCGGAAAAACATATCCGACCACATCATCGGTGCAAAGCCGTATTGTCGGCACAGCGCGGTCACTAGTGTCAGATGCTCGATGAAAATATCATACGGCGATCGCACACCGTGTAAATCCTGATAGCGTCCTCGGCCAAGTCCAAATGCCTCATCCATCCCGATGTGGAGACGACGACTACGGAAGGCTTTGTGCATCTGTAGGATCATTTTCTCAATTAATGCATACGTTTTATCTTCTCCAACTAGTAGGACGTATTTTGAGTCCGCGATTTCCCGATACGCCGGCCAGCGAAGATACTGTCCGGAATGGCCGAGTGTCTGGATGATGCCAACCATTTCAATGCCGAGTTGTGAGGCGTACTGATCAATGTCCTGCAATTCCTCCAGTGTGTAGCGTCCCCGCTGATACCCGAAGATGGGTTCATCGGGCAATTCGAAGACATTTTCGACATAGAGCAGCGCCTGGTTATACCCGAGTAATGCCAGACGGCGCAGCCAGCGTTTGAAGTGCTGTACGGTGATGACACCATTCTGTGCACAATCCAACAACATACTCACGGTGGTAATGGCACAGCGCTCTTCCCGCGTTTCACCGTCGTTAAGACCGCCCAACAGTGAACTAATGCCGCGCAGCGCCAGTGGAATGCTCCCATACCGGATGATGGCGTCATTTGCACAACGCTCAACAACACAATAGTCCGGATCTTCAATCGTGATGAATCGAAGATTCAGTTCCGCGCTTGCCGCTTCGCGAATCGGATATTCCTCGCCGAGGGTTCGCAGTATCGCATGCAGGATGTCGGGAGTGCGCTCCGCCTGCCAGCACAGCAGCGTCGGCGCTTCACGCTCAGTCATTAATATCTCCTCAAGTGGGTGCGCCCGCTGAATCCCAGCAGCCACGCCCGGGCGATTATTCGAACATCAACACATCGACGGTTTTCAGCGGCAGCGTGATGACGATATTCGATCCCCGGATAGTGTATTTCAGCGCGCCTTGCCGCACTGAAGAGAGTTTCAATTTTCCATCCCTGGCTGCCGCTAATACTGCCGGAGCATCGGGTAATATCACGGTGAGCGATGTCAATGGTTTCCCGCTCCAATTCAACAATGTGACTGCCGTCCCCTTATCCGATTCCAGCAACACCCCTTCCACCAAAGGTTGAGACATCTCCACGATCTTTTTCGTCCGGGCAAGGCGGGCAGGAGCGGAGATGACGGCGCGCGTGCATTCCGCCCATCCGGAAGGCAGGCGCCCGGGATCGTTGCGGTCAGGACTGGTCCAGTAGGTGTAGCCCGGCCAATAGCCGAAGCTCACAACTTTTCCCTCCCCATGCCTTTTCTCCGCGACTACCGGTGAGCCGTCAGGCAATGTGGCCATCACCTGCGCGCCCGTCAACGTTAAGGCCATTGTCGGCATTGCCGTCGCATCGGTTATTACGCCAAACGATGCATTCCGGAAAGAGATCACGAGCGGGATGTGTTGGAGGATTTCGTCCTGCTCCGGTGTCACAATACTCTCCACACGCCCACACGTGGCTCCCGCGGCGGCCGTGAGTATAGCGAGCGCTTCATCGTATTCATCCGCCACACCGGCGCCGGGCATCATGACTAACGTGCCGCCTTTCGCCACCCAGGCCAGTATTGCGTTCTGCGCTTTTGCCGACAGGTTTGCACCGGTCATGTAGAATGTGGTGTAGCTATACTTCTCAAGCGCGCCTTCTTCAATATCAAAGTCGTCGATAAAATCGACGGTGTACTGCTCGTGAATCAGCGCCGCGTGTAGACCATACAGCTCGCTCATATAGAGTTGATTCTGATTCCATTCGCCACGATGATCAATCCAGACCTGACTCGCGGTGGGCAACTGGATGGCGACCGTGCCATTGCGCGGCTTACCCGGGTAGAGCAGACGCTCACTCCTGCCCAACATGCGATAGCCTTCGGCCTGTGAGGCGTAGGAGGCTTTCATGTCGGACCAGCTCAATTCGACCACTTGCAACGGACCAAAAATCCAATTGTCAATTGCCTTGGCGCCGTGACCCGTAAAGGCCATGATTTTATACAGGCCGCCGTCGGGCATCGCGTGGATTTGTTCTCCGATGAGAAATCCACCGAAGTTCAGATCGCCATGCCTGGCGGCACAGCGAAGCAGATCACTATACAACGACCAGCGTTGCGCTTCATTATCCGGGAACCAGTCCTCGGTCCACATCGTGGTCACCGCGTTTTTTCGCCCCAGGTCAAACCAATCAGGAGCCCCCATTCCGGCATCCGGACCGGCATCGATATTGTTGGCGATTTTGTAACCGGCGGCATTGCGCAGAAAAATGCCCGGCCAGTTATTGAGATTGGTACCGACGAGGATGTTTGAATTGAATTGGCGTTGCAGCGCCTGGGTGGCATTCGCTAACGAACGGCTGAACGACTCCGGGAAATACCGCATCGTCCAGTAGAAGAGGCGCTTCGCGGGTAATGTCGTTGCGCTGCCCTGCCCGATTGGGACAATCTCCGCCCAACTGGTTTTGCCGAAATATTGCGGCGTCATCCCTTTCGAGCGTACATACTGGCAGAAATGCTCAAGTCGCTGCGTGATCTCCGCTTCACTCATCATCGGTAGATTCGTCTTCGCGAAATCCGCGGTTCTGATGCGTCCGGTCGCTTCGTTCAACGTCGTGGGGAAATACCATCCCGGCTCATCGGCGAGATGGAAGAGCGCGACTTCTTCCGGTTGCAAACCTGAAACGGAAACGTATTGGCGCCAGCTTTTCGCCCAGTCGTCCAGGAATGGCCTGGCCTGTGTTTCAGCCAGGTAATCGAAATAGCCTTCCGGATTATAGATCGCATACATTGCCCGCGTGATGCCATTCCGTTGCGCAACCTCGCGCACGCGAGCAGGATCGAGGTATGGAGGCGCCGCGGGGAAGTAATTGCCGATATACAGGGAATTCTTCCCCACCATCGCCAGCGCTTCAATACCGCGCTCCATCGCCAACGGTGAGGAATCGACCAGGTGGACGGTGTCCGCGATCACGAACTGTTTCGGGCGTTCCTCCGGACTGAGGGCATTCTGTTGTGCATAGTTGACGAAGCGTTGATAACGCGCAGAGGCGTCCTGCACCAGCGCGGGGAGCTGCGAGAGATCTTCGAGTCCGTAGTATGGTAAAAAAAGCGCGGCGTAGTTGCCGGCGATATTGGCTCTCACCGTCGCCACGGGACGCGTGCCGGGGCCGAAGGCGACTTCAAACTTGACGCAAGCTGCCTTTAACGGCGTAGCGGAACCAGTAAAAGCGAGCCTGCCAAACGTGACACCGTCTGCGCCTTTCAACCCGTCATCCAGCGGGATCCAGGCCGAGGAATCTCCCACGGCAAGTAATGGCAAGTCGACAGATTGCCCACCAATCGTCCATGAACTGTGCACGCTGTTCACCGGCAGTCCGTCATCCCCCAGGCGCACGACGTCCAGCGCGGAGGGGTAACTGCCCACCAGCAACGTGTGCGGATCGGTGGAGGGGACCAACAAGGATTTGCGCTGGCCATTCGTCGGCCAGCTCTTCATCCCACCGGTCGGATTGCCATGCGCGTCGAGAGCCAAGGCAAAAATGGATTCCTCGCCACTACCCGTTGCCAGGAGCCATTGACCATCCGCCGATATGGTCAGACCGTCATAACCATACATACCGCCAAACGTCAGGGACGCCGCATGGACTTTCGGTGCGCCGATCGGATCGCCATGCTGGTCGAGCGAATAGACCAGCAACGCTCCCTTGCCCACATTGATGTCCGGGTAGTTGGACACATACAGCCGACGCCGCGTACTATCGAGCGCCAGCCCAATACTGCTGGATGGCGTCGTCGGACTCCCGGCGGCAAGACCATCGGAGAAGGTGCGAGGCTCATCCTGCAAGGCGCCGTCTTTCGCTAACGACCATACCCATAGATTTCGACCGTCATTCCATCCCGATACGGCGTATAATCGCTGTGCCACGGGATCGACCGCGCTCTGGGAGATATGCACGGGCGATGGCACCGTCACCAGGCGATGGCGCACGAACGCGTCCGCCGCCGGTGCAACATCACCCTTGGCGCCAAAGACATAGACCGCATGGTTATGCGGATTCACCACCATCGCGGAGATCGATTGTAAGCCGACCCCCACGTTTTCCCCGGTTGCACACGGTATGCCGTCTTGCATCGCTCGTACGGCGACCGATCCGTCACGTCTCGCGACGTAGAGCACGCCGAGCGCATCGTCCACGGCAATCGCATTATCGGCATCCGGGCATGGGATGCGCCTCACCCCTCCGCCACGCGCGACGGAATAGACGGCAATCGTCTGCTCAAGCGGTGGGTGTAAGGTAATGGCATAATTGCCTTCCGGAATGCCATACCGTGCCGCGATAGGCCCCTCATCCGCCGCATAGACCATGCCGCGTGATGGGGCATAGGCAAAGGACAGGTATCCGGGCTTGTCACTCATGGCGACCGTCGTCAATTGTGCCTGCGGATTTCCTCCCGGCGTCATCGACTCCAACGTCATGCAAACATGTAATCCGGAGAAGCGATTGCCGAGAAAACCGCCGCCAAGAGAATCGACGGCCACCACCGCGCCGGGAGTGCTCCCGAGGGCAGTCGCCGTCAGGCGATTCAACACGGGAGAAGTACGAATTATCGCGCCAGGCGTGCCGTCCGCCTGTAAGCGGATCTCTTTTATCTGCGTGCCCGACACCACCTCGGCTTTCGTGACGGCATCCTGAAAAGTCACCGGCTCGGCCACCAGCAGGCGATCGGGGGCAGACACGGCGACAGCCTGCACGGCTATCCCCGTCACTATTTCGCCAGGAGCTTTCGGTTCGCCGGTGTTGATGAGGGTGATGCCGCGCAGCTTGCCATCATTACTCCGATAATACAACCCTGATGACGCCACAAAAAACGGTGTCCCCTGAACGGCGTCAAGCAGCGGGAATGATCGCGCTTTGCCGACTACGGCTCCGCCGGCATCAATATCACAAACCTCAACGGTAGACGACCGGGTGCCCAGATAGAGCTTGCGCCCATCCGGCCGCACGGCAATCGTGCTTTTTCCGACCTGGCCGGTTGACGTGAGAGTCGGAGCACCTGTTGGCTTACCCGTGGCATCCAGCGTCAGGGTGGCAATGGCATCACTCCATCTACCTATCGCATACAGACGCGGCGCCGTGGGATGGAGCGCGATGGCCTGACAATCCGCCAACGGAAGTCCCGTCTCAACAATGAAAGGCACGCCGACCGGTTCACCGGCAGCGTTCAGGCGATATGCGACCAGTGGCGTAATGCTCGTCTGGCTGGTCCGTTGCAGAACGTATAATGTCCGGCGGTTCCTATCGAGTAACAGTTGCCGTATGCTGCTTGTGTTGCCGGGAGGCTGCGTGGAGGGATGGCCAGCGAACCGTCGAGGAGCGTCGACAATCGATCCGTTCTTCGAATAATCAAACACCAGCAGGTTCCGGCGCAACGCTTCGGTCGTTTCGATGCCGACATAGACCTTGCCGGTCTGCTGATTCGCGAGCGCGGCGGTGACTGTGCCAGAGAGACGCCATTGATCCAGGTTCACCACCGGGAACGTCCATTGCGGGGCGCCGAGTACCTGCAATGACAGGCTCGTGACGACAAGAGCGAGCACAAGCTGAATTCCGCATTTCATATGACCTCCGTTGCAGAGCACATGATGATATAGAGCCGGTCAGCGCTTCCGGATCAATTTCCACACGTCCGGCTCCATGTTGTTGCCGGCGACCATCCATCAGCGCCAGCGACCAAGGCGTATGTCGAGGAGCTCCAGGACGTCAACCTCGAATAGTCGGCATTACTCCGTCACCCGGTACGCGCCGGGCACGGTCACATCGGCGATGAAGTGCGCAGCGTCGAAGTCATACAACCGGGCGGCGCCAACAGCGTCGTGCAGAACCATGCCGGCGTGCAGGTCGGGGAGGCGCGGGATGCACGCCGGCACGCCGATGGTCAGCTGACCGGTCAGTGTGAGCGTGTCGCCGTCCAGCATTGCCTGCGTCTGCTCTGCACGCTCTGTCATCTGCCGCACCATCGTCTGGCACAGCGGCCGCGCTGCGAGCGGGAAAACCAGCCGCCGCGTCAGCACGATATGCGTCGCTGGCGCAGGCCGTAGGTAGACTCCCGCCCATTCATCCGTCCGCCGGCAAACCACCGCCGACACCGGCGCCGGGTCGTATAGGCAGACTGCGCGAAAATAGCCGTTATCCAGCCGGAGCGTCCCCGTCTTTGCCAGCTCGCTGCCGTCCTCCAGACGCTCGTAGCGGCTGAAGGTGCCGCAGCCGTATTCCTCCAACGCGATATCGCTGATGTCGGATCGCGTGGTTACCATCGGGTCGGGGTAGGCGCGCTGATAGACATGCGCGCGGTAGCGCAGGTTTTTCTTCGACTTTCGCACGGCGAAGCGCAGGCCCGCGCAGAGCAGATCGCCGCGGCCGTCCCACCCGCGAATCTCCTCGCGATGCAGCAGCGTAACCGGCAGACCGGGTAGCACGGTGACGGTGTGTGTCACCTCCACGTCGTCCAGCATGGCCGTCCAGCGTAGTGTAGGCAGTCCGTCGCTCCATACCTCGGTGCGTGGCATGGTATGACCGGTGTGCTGGGTTGAGCCGTCGCGCGTCAGGTAGTCGGATTTCGAGGCCGGGTAGTCCATGGTCGCGCAGCCGCCGGTGTCGAGCACTTCGGGATAATCGCCAGTCCACACCCAGCTCACATCGTTGCCGTGCCCAACGCGGAAAATGGCGGCGACCACCGGGCCATGGAAGATTGCCACGCGCTTCGCCTCCTGCTCGACGCCGTCGAGGCTGATCCGGCATGCGTCCGCACCGGCGCCACTAATGTCGGCCTCCGCCCGCAGCGGCAGCGGAAACACAGCGATAACCTCGTCGCCATCCTCCCAGGTGCGTGCAAGGACGATATATGTGCCGTCGACGGCATGGGCAACGGGTCGTCCATTCAGGTATACGCCGACTAGTTGCGTCCAGTCCGGGATGCGCACGCGCAGCGTGAACGCCACCGGCGCCTGAGTCGCGACGCACAGATGCGCCTCACCACGAACCGGATACGCGGATTCCTGCCGCACGCGTACGATGGAGCCGTCCGGCCACGTCACCGACATCTCCGCGGGTAGGATGAAGTTCGCAGACAGCGTCCGCCGGTCGCCATCCACGGTAAACACGTGCGTCAGCAGCTCAAGCAGACCATAACAGCCTTCATTATCGCAGCAGATGTAGTTATGCACGCCGCGAAAGCCCTGGTCGATGTCGTTCATCGCGGTGAAGCCGGCGTCCTCGCCGCGGTGGAGTTGCTGGAATAGCAGGTGATTGAGCAGGATGCGTTCGGCTAAGTCGAGGTAGGACGTCTCGCCGGTAGCGCGCCACAGCGCCAAGTTGAGAAGCATCCACCACGCCGACTGGCAAGTTTCGTCATGCAGGTCGCTCTCACCGGGCGAGGTGGAGAATGCCAGTATCTCGCCGATGCCGCCCGTGACCATCATGCGCTCGCGCATTGCCTGCCAGATTCGCCATGCCCAGTCGAGATAATGTGCGTCGTCGGTTGCCGCCGACAGTTGGGCAAACCAGACGCCGATCATCGCCGCCGCCGCGCCGTGAGCGTGCAGATCCAGCATCTCCAGTCCCAAGTCGTCGGCGATCGCCGTCGCCGCCGTGACGAACGAAGCGTCGCTAGTCGCCTCCGCCAGCTCCAGCAGGCGCCCAATCGCTAGTTGTTTGTAGTAATGTTTATTAACCGGATGTTGGTCGGCGATGGTGCATCCGATATCCCGCGCCGCCATCAGCAGGCGCGCATCGCCCGTGAAACGATAGCAGGCGAGCAGGCCCATCAACAGCTCTTCGTGGTTGTAGACAGCGATCTGGTGCCGCGCGTAATCGACAGCGGTTTTCCCTGCGGTGATAAACTGCAGCAATTGCTCACTAACCTCGATGATCCCGGGGTGCGCGCAGCCGGTGTATTGCGCGAGCAACGCCGCGTTGCGCACCCAGCGCGCCGGGTGCTCGTAGCCCCACCCGTGCGCGCCTGTCCACCACAGCGAAGCATACAGGTTATCCACCGCCACCGACGCGCGCTCGATACGCTCCCCCAGCCATCCCCGCGCGCTGACGTCGCATAACGCCACGGGGACGCCTATGTGTATGGCCGATTGGAGTGTCATGTCATCTCCCACATCCTCACGTGTTATGCCGATTCAAATTTCCACACGTCCGGCTCCATGTTGTTGCCGGCCACCATCCAAAGCGCATCGTCATGCACGAAGACGCTGGCCGCGTGACGCGGCGCCCACGGGGTATCCGGCAGCTCGGTCCACTGCTCGCCATCGGCGGAATACCAGACGTGATTCGTATTGCCGACGCCGAGCACATAGCCTTCCATCACCCACATCTTCCCGTCAAAGACGGCCACATCGTGATATGCCCGGGGAACCCAGGGCGCGTCGGCATGCCGGGTCCACTGTTCGCCGTCCGCTGAACTCCAGACGTCGTGGTAATATATGCGATCCGGCTTCAATGGCGTGTCGTAGGTGCCCCCGCCCAGGATCCACATGCGATTATTGAAGATGACCGAACCGCCGATCATGCCGCGCGGCGCCCAGGGCAATTCGTTGGCGACCTGGGTCCAGGTGACGCCATCGCTCGAATTCCAGATGTCGCTGTAGAAGATCTCGTCCGCCGGCGCGAACGGCGGCAGCGTCTGGCCGCCCATAATCCAGATTTTGTCCTGAAAGACCAGCGTATGGTGCAGCACGCGCGGGCCCCAGGGCACGGGATCGCACACCTTATCCCAATGCACGCCGTCGGCGCTGTTCCACACGTCGTTCTGGTAATGACCCTGGTTGGGATCGCCGCCCACGATCCACATTTTGTTGTGAAATACGACATAGCCCGCGCAGTGCCGGCCTTCCCACGGCGCCTGCAGGAGTTCCAGCGTCCAGTCTTTCCCATCCACCGAGGACCACACTTCGCTGTTGCAGATTTTCGGGAAGTGTTCCGGATCGAGTGGATTCCAGCCGCCCAACAGCCACATCCGGCCATTGAATACCAGGGCGCCGCCGCCATCCCGCGCGGCAAAAGCGGCGTTATTCGTGACATTCACCCATTGATACATGGGACGTTCTCCTTTCAGCGGTTCTTCCGCTGACACTCTACATATCATCATTGCCATCAGCATGATGATCAGCAGTGACTGTCGCAAGGTTGACCTTCCGTCGATAATCAGGAGAGCAGTATAATTGCTGCGGTGGCGCATACAATCCCCAGCATCAATTTAAGCGTAAAAGGTTCCTTGAAGATCAGCAGGCTGGCGACGGCTGATACCAGCGCGTAGAGTCCGACCAGCGGAAAGAGGATGCTGCCCGGCACGCGGGGCACCGCCTTGAAGAAGGCAATACCACCCACGCCACAGAGGACACCGGCCAGCAGCGCGATCAGCGCCGGTTTCTGGAACACGGCGTTGACTTTCATATCCGGGGAGAAGAAGCAGTACCCGCCGACGAGCACCGCATACCCGAATACGAACAGAAACATGGAAATCGTTGGGGAAAGGTGGTTCCCCGCCACTTTTAAAAGTATACTGTAGCCGCCCCAACTGATGATGACGACAGCAACGAGAATGCGCCAATCCATCACACCACTTCCTTTACTGCATTGTCAGGGATGAGTTGAATGCGGATATCGGTCTGTTCAGGAGTTCCGTCAAGTTGCACGGCCAGATAGCGCTGGCCAAGTCGGTCAACAATCAGTCCGGTCGCTGGCTGCCCATCGATCAGCACGGCCGGCGTCTCATTGCTGGCGATGGGAATCAGGAGCGGCAGCGGACCGACTAGATCGGTAACGCGATATTCGATGCCGTCAGCATGACGGGATTGCTGCACTCCCACGGCATCACGCCGGTCGAGGAAAGCGAGCCACTGGTCGCCGTTGAAAATGGGCACCCCTTCCTGCACGAGCATATCGAAGCACGCCTCGATATACGGGCGGCTGTAGGTCGAAAAACTCACCGGATGCGACAGGATGGGAATCGTGGTGTGATGCACGTCCAATGCCGTCCGCAGCAGTGTGGCGAAATCGGCGATCACCGGCCGGGGATCCGCCTGTACCTGCGCCTTGATGGAGGCGTCATCGAAGGTCGGCATCGGCTGTTGCCAGCATTCGTGGAGGGTGCCGTCACGGTCGAAAAACCGCAGTGGGCGGCCGGAACCGCACATATAACGGTTCAGCCGTTCCGCCGGAGCACTAAGATAGGCAAACAGCAGGCGATAGCCGAGTTGGCGGTGCAACGGCACCAGGTTCAGATAACCGAACCAGGGGGCGCAGTGGCTCTGCAGCGTCTGGCTGCACTGACCGTAGCGGGTGTGAAAGGCGGCGGTCTCACGCTTCAATGCTTCAGGGAAGCTGAAATACCACTCGGTTTCGTGGTCGAGTACCACACCCTCATTGTTGACCTCGGCGGCCATCACATGCGGCGCGAAGGTATGCCCGTCCGCCTGCATGGCGGCGACCGTCTCATCCGGCAACAGCGTATGCTCCATCAGGTAAAACGTGCCGGTGGCGCCGTGCTCCCGCAGCATCGTCGCCAGCTCGTCGAACTGATCCGGCGTGGAGAAGTCGTCGTCGCTCTGGAATACCGCCGCCGTCCGTGCCCGCACATCCGGGTAATACCAGAAGCGCGCCAGCGGGGCGGGGCTGAGATCCGTCAACACCTTTGCCAGCAGTTGGCCGTGGAAATCCGCCTGCGGCAGGTGGAAGACGCGATGATCGATGTGGTCTTCGAACAGGTCACACGCGTGCGGCCATGTCATCGACCCGTTAGTCAGCAGCGACACAAGGTCGGGGTTGCCGAAGCGGATGCGCGCTACGGCCTCCGGCAGGTCGTAAAAGAATAATGCCACTTCGCCCTGTCCAAGGCGCTGCCGCACGACAGCCGGATATCCGGTAACTTGCCAGTCCGGTTGCACGGCATCGGCCAGCACCTCGTAGTCGGCTGACTCCGGCGGCGCATACAGGGTTATGGGCACGTGCGCCTGGATCGGCGAGCCGGTGCCAGGATACCCTTCGTGAATATCCACCCAACCCGGCTGCGCCACCCGGCAGGTCAGCTGCCAGCCCAGGCGCTGTGCTAGTTTCCACGACGGTTGTAAGCAGACCACGCGGGCGCCGTGCTCGATGCCCGCGGTGAGCAGGCCAATTTCACCGGCGCGCAGGAAACAGCGCGTCAGCACCACCAAGTCATCCGCGCCTAGGTCTGGAAACGGCTCGCGGTCCAGGTCGAGGATGTCGAATCCATTCAACCCCTCGGCCTTCAATATCTCCCCGGTAAAACGACCATAGGTGTTTTCCGGTTGCGTGGAACGGATAACCAGTAACTGGCGCAACGGCATGCTACTCCCCCGTTCTCGCCGATGCCGGGGAGTGGACAACTCGCTCCGGCATCGACGATCATTTCCGATCAGTCCGCGATGAGCAATAGCGGTTCGGGCGTATACGCCACTTCCTTGTAGACGCCATCGGCCTTTGCTTCAAGTTCCTCGATGATGGCGACCGCGTGTTTCACCGTATCCGCGATGACTTCACGGCCAAGCTCCGGCGTGGCTTTGCGCGGATTGCCCATCACCCCAACCTCAATTTGCGGATGCTGGGACATGCGCGGGATCACGTACTCGTGATCGACGATCTTCTCCGCGTGCTGGTAGTTGTCCGGATGCTCGATCATCAGACTGGCATACGGCTCGGGGTCCATCGCCAGGTCCTGCATGCGCACCAACTCCGGCGCCAGTGCCATCACCATCGAGGTTTCGATCCATCCGGCATGCCAGTCGCCCTCGGCAAAGGCTACGCTCCATGACTGGCCGGACGTGCAGCACTTCCATTCCGGAATCAGCGCGATCATCACCTGCTGGAAGGCGGGGTTCATCCGCAGCAACAGCGCCACGGCGTTGTCCAGCGCGCGCGCGTTTTCGCTGCCGCCGTGGCAGAGGAACAGGTAGATGTTGCGGAACCCCTGCGAGACCAGCGACACCAGGGTGTCGCCGACCACCTGCGACATCACCGCCGGGGAGATATTGATCGTCCCGGGCAAGCCGCCGCCGGAAAACGATGTGTATATCACCGGCGCGACCAGGATATCCGCCTGCTTGCCGATCTGCCGCGCCACGCCGGCGGCGATGAGCGCATCGGTCTTCAACGGGAGGTGATAACCGTGCTGTTCGATAACCCCCAGCGGGATGATGATCGATTGCTTCCGCTGCAGGTATTCGCGTATTTGCTTAACCGTCATGTTCTCCATGACGGGAAATTGCGTTGCCGCATTATCAGCCATATTCGGTTCCTTTCGTTACAGACAAGCGAGCGCCTTATTTCCGTGTCTTCACCTTGACGGCCGCATTTTTGATCCCCTGCGCCATCGTGTCCAGTTCCGCATGCGTCAAACGCGGGTGCATGGGCAGCGTCATTGTCTCCTCGAAGAATACCTTCTCCGCCACCGGGCACAATCCCGGCGCATATCCGCGTTCCCGATACACGCTGAACAGGTAGTTGGGGAGATAGTGCAGGATCGCCTGCACGCCCTCTTCGTAGTAGAGGATGCGCAGGAAATCGTCTTTCGGGTACCCCTGCGCATGCAGCTTGTAGCGCGGGTTGAACAGATAGCAGACCTGCGTGCGGTCGGGCGCCCAATACGGCGTCGCGATGCCGTCGGTGCCCTCGAGCTGTGCGTTGACGTATTTTGTCAGCTCCAGACGTTTGGCGTTGAAGCCGTCGAGTTTCTTCAATTGCACCCGGCCCACCGCCGCGCGCACCTCGTCCATGCGGAAGTTGTTGCCGATGACGCCGTTCACCTCGACCACGTCGTAATGGTACGGCAGCCAGTAATCGCTTTGCCCGGTGTAATTCTGCAGGCCGATGCAGCGCAGGGAATAGACATTGCCGGCGATCTCATCGCTATTGGTGGTGATCATGCCGCCTTCGAAGGTGGTCATGTTTTTGAGCGGGTGGAAGCTGAAGCAGCCGACATCACCAAAACTGCCGGCCTTGCGGCCTTTGTAGGTGGCACCCGGGCAGTGCGCTGCGTCCTCGACCACCTTCAGGTCGTGCGCGCGGGCGATGGCCATGATCTCGTCCATGTCGCATATCTGCGTACCGTAATGTACCACTACGATGGCCTTCGTTTTCGGAGTCACCTTCTCCGCGATGCTCTTCGGATCGATGTTGTGCGTCTCGTATTGCACGTCCGCGAAGACCGGCACGGCGCCCAGGCGCAGGATCTCCGCGCTGGTGGCGATAAAGGTAATCGGGGTGGTGATCACCTCGTCGCCGGGCTGCAGGCCCAGCAGTTGAATCGCCAGGTTGCACGCGGTGGTGCCGCTGGAAGTGGCGAAGGCGTACTTCGTACCACAATAGGCCGCCCACTCGTCCTGGAACGCCGCTACTTGCGGGCCCATGGTGAAGGTGTCACCTTTCAGCACCTCCGCGATGGCCGCCAGTTCTTCGTCGCCGAATTGCGACCCGAAGAACGAATACGGCACCTTCAGCTTGACGCCGTCGCCGGCATCGTAGCTGGCCGCATAACTCGCTTGCTTGCTTGCCATACTGAAACCTCCTCAGAAGATTATGCTTATTCGTCAACCGAGTATCCGCACCAGTCCATTACGGTGTAGACCAGTGCATGGATATACTCCATCAAACGCTCTACCTCGATATACTCGTCAGGCTCATGGGCGCCGCCCATGGTGCCCCAGCGCGAGACGCCGAACAGGATGCACGGAGACACGACGTAGCGGTTCACCATGCCCATGTCGCTCATATAGGACCCGGTGAGGCGGGCGGGACGCCCCACGGCGGATTCATACGCGGCAACGACCGTCTGCACGAAGGGGTGATCCCGCGGCACTTCCGCCGGCAGCAGGAAGCGTCCCGGACAGCGCATCGAGCACTGCCCATCGCCTTCGATGCCGTCGATAGCCTGCTGCAACCGTGCCAGGAACTTGTCGGGTTCCTCGCCGGGGAGCAGGTAGAACCAGACGGTGCAGCTCCCCTGCGTGTTCGTGTCGACACACAGCCGGATGCTGGCCAGTTTCACGTTGAAATCGTTCACGTCGGCTTTTGTGTAAAACAAGTTGCGTTCAAACTCCCGTTGTCGCTCGTTGCGCAACGCGGCGATCTGCTGATGCAGCCGATCGAAATACGCCAGCAGCGGTCTCTCGTCGGTCGACGGAGGGGGGATATAAAAGTCGAGCTCGACGTTGCCGCCGCCCAACCCGGAGAGCACGATGTGCTGGTCGACGCCGTCCAGGTAGAGACAGGCATCCGCGCGCACGCCCGCGCAGGCCAGCGCCACCGCACCGTTGGCCCCCGCCTGTTCCTCATCAGGCACCGAGGCGATGAGGAGATCGCCGTGCAAGCGAATGCCGCATGCAGTCAATATGCGCGCGACGATGGCCGCGGCAGCCATGCCCGATTTGTCATCGCCGGCACCGCGACCGAACACCTTGCCGTCGCGCACGGCGCCGCTGAAGGGGTCGCCGTCCATCCACAGGCCTGCGTCGCCGGGTGCTTCCACGTCGGCATGTGCCGCCAGCAGCAGACTGCGCCCACCGCCCGCTCCTTTCACCATGCCGACGACGTTCGGGCGACCGCGCATGTTATGATCGTGCCGCCGCCCGGGGTGATCGGCAAATCCGGGCAGGTCGTCCAGTTCGAGTATGGCGACATCCAGTCCGAGTTTTTGCAGATAGCCGGCATAAAACTGCTGTACCGCCAACTCGTCGCCGCCCGGCGGGTGGTTGACGGAGGGCAGGCGGACTAACTGCTGCAGCAGCGTGATCGCTTCATCTCGGTGCGCGGCCACGGCCTGGTCGATTGCGTGCTTGATAGCGGTCGTCATAACATCCCCAGTTCACGCAGCAGGTGTTTCCGTCGATTGCATGGCTCACAGACGATGAGATCGCACAGCAGCCACGCCGGCTCGCGCCGCAGGCGTTCCGCTACTGCATCGACCATCGCGCGGGTGGACATCACCAGCGACGCCGCCTGTCCGATGGCGGCGCGGCGGGCAATGTCCCGGTCGATCAGGTATGCATCCGCCGCGCCGAAATTGAGGCTGCACGCCGGGAATGGACTGTGCAGCGGCACTTCGACGGCATCGCCGTCCTGTTCGACCAGCGCCGTTCGCCCCCAGAATTCACGGTGCGGAATGTCGTGATACGGCAATCCGGCGGCCACCTCGGCATAATGGAGCATCGAGTTGCGGTTGTTTCCCACCCCGAGCAGCAGGATGGTCGCATCGAGTTGATACGCTTCGTCCAGCGACGAGCCGTACCCCATCGCGCTGGCCGTTGCTTTCTCTTCGGTCAACCGTGCCGCGTGCCGGCCCACCGCCGCGACGGAATAGGTCGGATGCGCGCTGCGCAGCGCGCCGGGATAACGGCGCAGCGTTTCCGTCAGTATGCCGTTCGCCATCCCCGGCGTCTTCGCCGGATGAAACGGTTGCACATTGAAGATGCCCGCGTAGCTGTAGGTGAAGGTGGGCATCATCACCGTCCCCTCCGCGCCGAGCACGGCGAGCAAGGTGGTAATGACATCATCCGGCGTGACGCTCGGTAAACCGAGTGCCTTGAACGAGCTCTGCACCAGCAGGCAATCGCCCGCACGAATGCCTGCCGCGCGCAAATCATCGGCAAGGGTTGCCACGATGCGGGGTGTGTCGGTCATGACTCGATACCCTCTTCGTGCGTTAACGGGCCGCCGCCAATACCTCATCGACACGAACCACGCGCCGTTCGTGCATCGACCGGTAGATCGCTGCTACCACCGCCACGGAATGCCGGCCCACTTCCAGCGGAATGGGCGATGGTATATCTTCCAGGATGCAGCGGCTGAAGTTCACGATCATCTGGCCATACAAACCGATGCCGTCCAGGTGGTAGTCCTCGCGGCTCGCTTCGTTGTTGCGCACCTGGTCGGCGTTGTACCCGGTCTCCTGTGGCTGCAAGATGCTGAACATTTTGCCGGTCGGATCCTGCCCGATCGTGCCCTGCCCAATGACCGAGCCTTTCGTGCCGTGCAGCTCCAGGCTGTTCTGCGCGGCGGTGTCCGGCAGGTTGAAATAATTGTCCACGATGCCGTGCATGCCATTGTCGAAGCGCAGCACGATGGTCGAGGCATCCTCGACGTAGGTCGGGTAATCCTGGATCATCAGATCCTGGAAACCGGTCACTTCGACGATCCGCGCGCCGCTCATCCACTCCAGCAGGTCCAGGCAGTGCGTGCCCATGTCGAGCAGGGAGCCGCCGTGACTGATCGCCGCGTTCTGCCGCCAGGCGCCCGGGATGGGCGGATACCAGCAGGTGAGCTGTGCCCGTCCCATCACCATCTGCCCCAGCGCGCCGGACTGCGCCAGCTCCCGCGCCTTGCCGTTGTAGACGTTGTGGCGCATGCAGAACGCCAGCATGAACTTGACGCCCGCCGCGTTGACCGCCGCCTCCATCCGGTCGACTTCCTCGAGCGAGATCGCCAGCGGCTTCTCACAGAGGATATGCTTGCCCGCCTGCGCCGCCTGGATCACCTGCCGGCAGTGCACGTTCTGCGGCGTGGCGATATAGACGGCGTCGATATCCTGCGCCAGCAACTCCGCTTCCGAGGTGCACCAGTGCGGGATATTGAACTGCTCGGCGACGGCGCGCGATCGCTCGGCAGTCGGGTTCATCACCGAGACGAGGGTGGCATTCGATGCCATCGTCAGGAATTCCGGGATCGTGCGGCGGGCGGCGATGCCGCCGCAGCCGATGACTCCCCAGCGAATGACCGACATATACGTTCCTCCCGAGAAATTTACACGGTTGATTCCTGCAGCACTCCGTTACCGCGCGTGAGGATATGCTCGAAGACCATCAATCCCGCGCCGATAACGGCCAGCGAAGGCGTCTCTTTGCCTTCAATGATCTGCAGCGACGAGGCGATCTCCGGTAACGTGCGGTCGTGAATCGCTGCAGACAATTCGCGAGTCAGATACTGGACCGTCGCCGCGGATTGCGCGCCGATGACCAGAAAGCGAGGATGCATGGACGCAACAAGCAGGGAGACCGTGAGCCCCAGGTAGCCCATGACCGCATCGATGAGATGCCGGGCTAACCGGTCGCTGTCCAGCGCCGCGGAAAAGATCGCATGGATATCGGGAGATGGGTGCTGACGTAGTTGTGAGGCGATGCCTTGACCGAGCAGCTCCCGCGCCTTGATCTCCAGCGCATGCGGTGATGCCAGGCTTTCAATACACCCGGAGGCACCACACCGGCAGAGCGGACCGCCTGGTTCGATCACGACATGTCCTAACTCTCCGGCAAAACCTTCACCGCGCCAGATACCATCCGGTGTCACCAGCGCAAACCCGATACCTTCATCGTAATCCAGATACAGCATGGAGCCGTGCTGCGCTTGCCGCTCGGGCAGACGCATATACTGGGCCATCGCCCGGGCGCGGGTGACATCTTCAAGGATGATCGGCAGATGCAGGTGGTGGTGTAACATCTCTGCTAACGGAACATGATGCCAGTCGGGAAAAGAGCTCGAACGGACGATCTCACCGTTCAGACTATCAACCATGCCCGGGTCAGCCACGCCGATGCCGATGAGGTGACCGGTATACTTGTCGCGTAGACGTTCTAATGCGCCGATAAGTTGCGTCACAAGCGCTTCGGGTGATGTCGGAGTGACGGGCTGTGTGATCTCATCCAGCACTTCACCGCGCGGATTAATCAGTGCGCAAGTTATGCCGGTCAGATTGTAGCTGACCGCAAGTGCCGCTCGTTGCTCCGGATGCAGGTAGAGCGCCATCGGGGCACGTCCCGACCCCATGGCTTTCGGCCCACCCTCGACAACCCAGTCCTCTTCCAGCAGTTCACGCACGGCATCGGAAACCAGGTTCGGATGCAAGCGATGCGCGGTCGCGATCTCCTTGCGGGAGATGGACGGGTTTTTCCAAATACAGTGTAGAATCGCATTTTTTCTCGCTGTCATAATACAAAATTTATATTATCACAGCCATAACTTGACGTCAATACACAGCACATATATTATTAGCATATCATTCGTCGATATTGTCTGCCGAGTTGTGGGTAAGGGGTTGAGGGTGGCATACCAGGCACCACTTATACAGTCAGCAAACTCTTCATCATCTACAGGAGAGGACAGGGCGATGTATCGGATCGGCATCATCGGCATGGGCGGGATTGCCCGGGCGCATTTAGGCGCGTATGCAGCGCTGGGGGAGCACGTGCAGGTGACGGCGTGCTGCGACCGGTTGCTGGAGCGCGCGACCGGCGCCACGCAAGGCGTGTTAATGAATCTCGGCGAGTTGGCGGGGGTGGCATTGCACGCCTGCGCCTACACGGATTATCCCGCGCTGATCGCCGACGCGAACGTGGACGTTGATCCACCATACAAGCGTTTTCTCTCGTCCACAGCTATGATCTCACGAAACGCTATTTAGCCGGATTTCGCGTATGAGTTTGCTGTCAGTATCGAATGCCCTACCAATACAGCCGCCGGAGGTTACTCTCCGGCGGTTTTTTCGTTGGTCAGGAATATTTCGCCTTACACCCCCTCCTTATACATGCAAAGCGAAATCCCCATACAGATGACCTTAGGCCAGAAAATCCCACTTTTCACCTTCTCAGTGCCCAATTCTCTCTCTGTCTCTCTGAAAACTGAAGACGACCCTATATGGTCGTCCACGGTTTTTCACGCTCAAAGTGACGTGAAGGCGACGAAGGGTTCGATGTGAATGAATGGAGGAGGAAAAATACCTAGCCCGACTTTACGCCTTATTTTGCTGTTTTCCCGTTTTAGAGGCAAATTCCTTCATAAATCGATCCTGTTGCCATGTTGTCGACT
>Ga0315284_10002854_pt1 | contig 24611 bp, 19 predicted proteins | sample YL17G09_16_MG_FD_203696 | JGI IMG/M metagenome (GOLD analysis project Ga0315284, IMG submission 203696) | Sediment microbial communities from Yellowstone Lake, YNP, Wyoming, USA - YL17G09_16 | ecosystem: Environmental > Aquatic > Freshwater > Lake > Sediment | place: USA: Wyoming | collected...
GCGTGCAGAGCGTCCGCCACCAGGTTCTGTCACTCCGCCTCGCCGGGCGGGGTTACAAAAAGATCATGAAAACCCTGTTCCATGCGGTCCAACAGGCCGCATAAGTGCGAAAGTCGAACTAAGACCTGAACCGGGGGCTCGGAAAGGTGGCACAGCCGCCCCCGGCCGTGCCACGCGCGCCGGGCAAGAAAAGCGCGGCGACCGTCCGCGGGGCTTGATACCCTAACATAACACGAATATGATGCCGTGTGTCGACAACCGGCTGGTGTGGACATGCGACCCGCGGACAACCCGAGCAACCCCTTCGCCAAGACCTCGTGCACGTGGCTTGGGCCGCCCCCAACCGCCGCGCTGACGGTTCACGAAGAGCACGCACGCGCCATCCTGACCGAGAACGACAGCCCGGACATCCCCTACCGCTGGTCGGTGAACCCGTACCGCGGCTGCCAACATGCGTGCGCTTACTGCTATGCCCGCCGCACTCACGAGTACCTCGACCTCGGGGCCGGCAGCGACTTCGACACCCAGATCGTCGTGAAGGTCAATGCCCCCGAACTGCTCGCCGCCGAGCTTCATCGCCGGAAGTGGACGCGCCAGCAGATCGCGTTTTCCGGCGTGACCGACTGCTATCAGCCCCTGGAAGCGCAGTACCAGCTCACCCGCCGCTGTTTGGAGGTCTGCAAGGAACTGCCCAACCCGGTGGGCATTGTGACGAAGTCGTCCCTGATCACACGCGATGCGGAGTTGTTGGCCGAGCTGCACCGGCGCAGCGCCGCCCGCGTGCTCTTCAGCGTCACATTTGCCGACGACGCCCTGGCCCGCCGCATCGAGCCCAATGCCCCGCCGCCCAGCCGCCGGTTCGAGGCCATGCAGCAGTTGCATGACGCCGGCCTCCCGGTCGGCCTGATCGTCGCGCCGGTCGTCCCCGGCCTGAACGACCGCGAAATCCCGGCCTTGCTGGAGCGTGCGGCCGCAGCCGGGGCTACCTGGGCCGACTACTCGCCGGTGCGCCTGCCGGGCAGCGTCGCCGACGTCTTTCTTGCCCGGCTGCGGCGCGAGCTGCCGGATGCGGCGGAGCGCGTCGAAGCCCGCATCCGCGACCTGCGGGGCGGGCGGCTGAACAATCCGCAGTTCGGGTGTCGCATGGAAGGCCACGGGGCATACTGGGAAAGCATCCAGCGGCTGTTCGAGACGATGGCGCGCCGCTTCGGGCTTTACGCCGGCCCGCGGTGTGGGCAGGGCGAAGAACCCGATGCGCTGGAACGTCCCAAACAACTGACGCTGTTCTGAGCGACCGTTCCGGTCAGAGGCCGCCGCCGACCCACTTCATGATGTCCTGAAACGTGACGAGGACCAGACACAGCACAATAAGCCCCAAGCCGACCAAGGTCGTCACGACCTGGATCTTGAGACCCAGCGGCCGGCGGCGAAGCTTCTCGAGCAGCAGGAAAACCATCAGGCCCCCGTCGACCACCGGGAGCGGCACAAAGTTGATCACCGCCAGGTTCACGGAGATGTAGGCCAGGAAGAAGAGGAGCTCGCTCAAGCTCTGGGCTTGCTGGACGGCGGCCCGGACGATTCCGATCGGGCCGGAAACGTCCTGGACGCTGACCCGGCCGCGCGGCGAAACCATGCTGTGGAGGATGCGGTAGATCTTCCATAGCTCGCGCCCCGTCTGGCGACCGCCCATGACCAGCGCTTGCAGCGGATTGCCCCGGGCGGTGACATCCTCGGTCAGGCGGGAGAAGCAGTCCGCCAGCTCGTAGCCGTATCCGACGCGCGTCTGCCACGGGTCCGTGTTGTCGCTGCGTACGGCGAACATCTTCGTCTGGCGCGTCGTGGCCATCAGACTCGGCACGTATTCGACCGGCACGGTGCCGCCGATGTTCTTCTCCAGCAGCTTGCGCACCGCCAGCGTCGACGGCAGCGCCACCCGCTTGCCATCCTCGAGCCGGGCGCCCGTCTCGCCGTTGATTGCGCAGATCTGCGCGCCGGGGCCCAGATTCAACTCGTCGACCAGGCTGCCAGGGACGCGGAGCTGCCCCACGGCCTCGTCGTGCCCGCTGCGAAAGCGGACCGCTACGGTCGTGCCCGCGGCGGCTTTGAAGGCTTCAAACACGTCGGACCAGGTCTGTACCTCCCGCGGGCCGACCGCGAGAATCTCGGCCCCGCGCGGCAGGCCAAGCTCAGCGGCCGGCGTGCCAGGCCCCACGTCCGCCACGACCGGCTCCGGGTCGGTATCCTGGTAGCGGAAGCCGACCAGCGGCGCGCCGGCACCCCACAAACTGAACTTGCGCTTGGGCGTCACTTCGAGCGTCAACGTCTGGCCGTCGCGCTCCACGACCACGGGAATCGGCCGACCTTCGTTGGCCTTGACGCCCTGGGCGATGTCCGCACTGAGCGGGTTGGGCACTGTTCCCCATTGCACGATGACGTCGCCGGCCTTGAAGCCGGCCGCCGCGGCGCTCCACCCCGGCATCACTTCGTAGACCATCTGGCGGCGGAGCAGTCCAAGGAGATTGGGACTGCCGGCGCGCGCGGACGGGTTCTCACTGTCCTCCAGCGCAGCGCCGAAGTGCAGCACGGGCCGCTGCATCAGCGTCAGGGTCTGGGGTGCCCCGCCGCGCGCGGGATCCTTACGCTGGACCGTGAACTCCACCTGCTGCCCCCCGCACTCTTCGAACGCCGACACGATGTCGAGCACGTTGTCGACCGGCCGGCCGTTGACGCGGACGACCGCATCGCCAGCCCGCAGACCCTGCGGATCAGGCGCCGCGGCAATGTTCGCGGACACGTGCGTTGTAATCAGCGGGGCAATCCCGATGGGGGCCCGCGCGCTGCCCTGGCCCGCATCGATGATCAGCTCCTGGTCCAGCACCTGGCCCTGGCGCTCCACCTTGACGCGCAGCGGCCCGTTGGAGAGCACCGCTGCGATAACCAGGTCCTCGAACGAATCCGTGCGGGCCCCCCCCACGGCCAGCAGGCGGTCTCCGGGCAGCAGTCCGGCGCTGGCGGCCGGACTCCCCGGGTCCACGCGCCCGATCACCGGGGCCACCATCTCCTTGCCCAGGAACAGGAAGACGAGCATGTAAAGCAGCACGGCAAACACCACGTTGAACACGACGCCCGCCGACACCACGACCATGCGCCGGCCGACCGGTTTGTTCGCGAAGGAGCGCGGGTCATCCGTGCGCTTCATCTCCCCGGTCTGCTCGTTGATGATGATGTCGTCCTCGCCCATCATCTTGACGTACCCGCCAAACGGCAGCGCGTTCAGGCAGTAGTCCGTCTCGCCCCAGCCTTTCGCCTCCAGCTCCTCCGGCTTGTAGTTCGGCCGCTGGCCGAACGTGAAGCCTTCGCCGCGGCGATACCCGCACAGGCGATAGAAGAATCCAACGGCGAACCGGTCCACGCGGACGCCCATCCACTTGGCGGCCAGGAAGTGCCCGAGCTCGTGGATAGAAATGATGATCGAGAAACCGATCACCACCTTCAGGAGCAAGTAGCCGTTGGTCAGCCAATCCAGGAGCGCGCTGGTGAAGCTCAGATCATCGCTCATGCCGTCAGCTCCGAATGCAGCGGTCCACCTCTTCCCGCGCCCAGGCGTCCGCGGCCAACAGGTCGTCCAGGGCCGGCTGCGGCACGCGGCGCTGACCGCGATAGACCTCCTCGGTCACCGTCGCGATGCGCCCGAACGGAATCGTCCCCGACCGGAAGCGCTCCACCGCCACCTCGTTCGCCGCATTCAGCACCGCCCCGCTCGTGCCGCCGTCGCGGGCGGCCTCATATCCCAGCCGCAACGCCGGGAAGCGCGCGAAGTCCGGCGGCTCAAAGTGCAGGCAGCGGGCCTGGCTCCAGTCCAGCGGTTCGGCGATGCCGGTGACGCGCCGCGGGTAGGTCAGGGCGTATTGGATGGGCGTCTTCATGTCCGGGGTGCCCAGTTGGGCGATGATCGACCCGTCCTGGAACTCGACCATCGAGTGTACCACCGACTCCGGGTGGATCAGCACGTCGATCTGTTCGGCTGAGACGCCGAACAGCCAGTGCGCCTCGATGATCTCCAGGGCTTTGTTCATCATGGTAGCGCTGTCGATCGTGATCTTGGGCCCCATCGACCAAGTGGGGTGATTGAGCGCGTCGGCGAGCGTCGCTTGCGCGATCCGCGCGGCCGACCATTGCCGGAACGGGCCGCCCGACGCGGTCAAATGAATACGGCGCACATCCTCACGGCGGCCGGCGTGCAGGGCCTGAAAGATCGCGGAGTGCTCGCTGTCTACCGGTATGAGTGCGCCGCCCCGTTGTGCCGCCAGCGGTAGGAGCAGCGCTCCGGCCAGCACGAGCGATTCCTTGTTGGCCAGGCCCACATCGAGGCCACGGCCTACGGCGGCCAGCGTCGCCGGCAGGCCGGCGGCTCCGATGATCGCTGCGAGCACGAAGTTCGCGTCGCAGGTCTCGACTAGCTCGACGAGTCCGGCACGGCCGGCCAACGCCCGCGTGCCCGCGGGGCACGCGCGGCGCAGGTTGTCGGAGAAGCGCTCCTCCGCAATCGCCACTGCGGCCACGTTGAACCGAGCGGCCTGCTCAGCCAGCAGGCGCCAGTTCCGGCGCGCCGACAAGCCCACCACGGTCACCTCGTCGCCGAGGGCCGCCGCGACCTCGAGCGCCGACTGGCCGACGGAACCGGTGGAACCCAGGATGAGCACGCGCCGCTGCACGGCGAATAGTATACCGGCTGATCCCCAGACGGGCCTGCCCGGTGTTAAGAACCAGCCGGCCGCTGGGACCAGGATGGCGCGCCACTGCTGGGCGGCGCACAAAGATCAGCACGGGTCTCAGGCGGGAGCCGTTTTCGCCGGGGCGGCCGCGAAGTGGTTGTTGACCCGCTCCACTTCGGAGCGGGCGGGCGGCGATTCCAGGTGGAATTCCGGGACGAGCTCGCGGAGCCGGCCCCGCGCTTCCTCCCGCGACAGAGCATCGGCGTCAGTCACCAGGCGCTCGATCGCCGGCACCAGGGCGTCCCAGTCTCCCGCGATATTCTGCCAGATGCCGATCTTCGGATGCGCCGTCCGGGCCACCCCTTCGCCGTCAATCGCCAGCTCTTCGTACAGCTTCTCGCCCAGCCGCATGCCGCTGAAGGTAATCTTGATGTCCGCGTCGGGCCGGAACCCGGAAAGCGTGATCATCTGCCGGGCCAGGTCGACGATCTTGACCGGCTCGCCCATGTCGAGGACGAAGATCTCGCCGCCGTGGCCCATCGAGGCGGCCTGCAGCACGAGCTGCGACGCCTCGGGGATCGTCATGAAGTAGCGGACCATGTCCGGGTGCGTCACCGTGACCGGGCCACCGCGCGCGATCTGCTCTTTGAAGATCGGAATCACGCTGCCGCTACTGCCCAGGACGTTCCCGAAGCGGACCGTCACGAACTGCGTCTGCGAGCGCGCGTCGAGGGCCTGAATGTACATCTCGGCGATCCGCTTTGAGCAGCCCATGATGCTCGTCGGGTTGACCGCCTTGTCCGTCGAGATGAACACGAACTTCTCGCAGCCGAAGCGCGTCGCCGCGTCCGCCACCACCCGCGTGCCGTGGATGTTGTTCTTGACCGCTTCACCCGGATTGCACTCCATCATGGGGACATGCTTGTGCGCGGCGGCGTGAAAAACGGCACTCGGCCGCTCATGGTCGAAGATCCAGTCCACCCGGCCGCGGTCCCCCACGTCGCCGACGTACGGCTCGATGGCCATGCGCGGGAAGGCCCGCCGCAGTTCCTGGTCAATCGGGAACAGGCCCGGCTCGGCCCGCTCGAACAGGATCAGGCGGCGCGGCTCAAAGTGGGCAATCTGCCGGCACATCTCGGCGCCGATCGAGCCGCCGGCCCCGGTGACCATGATGACCCGGTCGCGGATGAACTTGGCGATTTCCTGCTCGTCCAGCTTCACCGGCACCCGGCCAAGCAGGTCGTTGATGTCGACGTCGCGGATCTCCTTGACCGACGCCCGCCCGGCGATCAGGTCGGTGAGCGCTGGCAAGGTCTTGAAGCGCAGGTTGGTGCCCTGGCAGAGTTCCACCACGTGGCGCAGGCGGGCCCGGGTGGCCGAGGGGACGGCAATCAGGATTTCGTCGACGGCGTGCTCGTCGCAGATTTTCTTGATGTCCTCGATCGGCCCGAGCACCTCAAACCCGTGAATCTGCGCCCCCCACTTGCTCTCGTCATCGTCCAGAAACCCCATCACCCGGTAGCGCGAGACGGGCATGCGCAGGATCTCGCGCACCACGTTCTCGCCCGCGTTCCCCGCGCCCAGGATCAGCAGCTTGGGCATGACCCCTTCCGCCGTCGGGCGGACCTCTTCGTGATACAGGCGCACCGCCAGCCGGGCCCCACAGACCAGCGCGATCGTGCCGGCAAAATCGAGCACGAACACCGAGTCCGGGAACCTCTCGCCGAAAATCTGCACGCGCAACCCGAGCCAGGGCGCATACTGGAGTCCACAGTACAAGGCGAAGATACCGACGAAGCTCCACCAGGCCGCCCGCGCGACCGCGACCACGTCGCGCAAGCTCACGTACCGCCAGGACGCGCGGTGCAATCCCAGGAGGACGAACACGGTGATCTTGATGGCCACTACCGGGACCAGCAGCGGCAGGCAGAATTCGCTGAACCAGTCGGGCGCCCCCGGCTTGGGCGGCTCCGCGTGGGTTACGAGCGATTTGGCCCACTGAATGGGCCACGCCAGTATTGCCGAGTGTTTGAAGTTGTACGCGAGTCCGAATGCGAGAAGCCACGCCGTTGCGAACAACAGCGCGTGCAATAGGACGCACAGTGGGCCGCGCTGCCGCCGCGCCCACTCCAACCACGCCCCACGTCGCAACGTCTCCGCCTCTCCGTTCATGATTGGCTTGCCAGGGCACTGGCACGCTTTCGCGCGTCAGCAACCAGGATCGTCACCTCCGACCGCCCGTGGCGCCCGCGCTCCAACGGCCGCTACTGCAACACGCCGCGCAGGGCAGCCGCAAAGCCGCGCAGGGTATCAGCCTCCGCCTTTTCCATGCCCGGGGCCAGCTCGTCCAACCTGGCCAGCGCGGCGCGGGCCGGGCCGACATCGCCCAGCCGCCAGGTACAGTAGGCTTCGAGCACGTACGCCGGCGCAGAATTCGGGTTGAACTCCCCGAGCCGGGCATAGCGCCGCATTTGCGCCGCCAGGAAGGCCGACCGACCGCCTTCGCCCGCCACGTCCCCGAAATAGCGGTCCAGGGCGCCGCCGGCTCCTGACAGCAGGTTCGGGTCCCGCCGCAGCGCCGTGAGCAACTCGTTCGCCGCCAGCAGCGGCCGCTCCTGTTCGAGCGCGGCATGCGCGACCAGGAGGGCAGGCAGCGCGGCGTTCGGATTCAGATCGATGGCCATTCGCAGACGTTGTACCGCACGCCCCAGCTTATCCGCGCAGTCCGGGAACTTCTGGAACTGCCCCGTCTGCGCATCGCGCACTTCTCGCGTGCCCAGCTTGAACAGGGACAGACCGTCGCGCTCCGCCCACGTAGCCACATCGCTCGTGCGGGCCTCCAGCCGTTCCGCGGTCGTGGGCAGCATTTGCGCGGCCTCCTCCGGGCGCGGCGGGGCAAGTCCCGTCAGATCCTGGAAACGGTTGCTCTCCGCTCGGGGTGTGTAGGCGCAGGCGTTCAGGGCAGGCACCAGCCCAATCGGCACGCCGGGCAGCGGCAAGTTCAGGCTGGTCGCCTGGTTAAGCCCGCTGATCACGGCGACCGCGGCGCCTCGGTCCCTCGTGGCCCCCATCATCGCATTCAGGAAGCTATTGCGCGCCGGGGCCTCCATATCCTCCTGGAACCCAAGCTGCGAATAGCCTACCGTCCGGTTGAAGCGGTAATCACGCAGATTCGCCCGTGTCGTAAACCGGCGCTGTCCAAACAGAGACGCGGCACTGCCACGTGCCAACTCTAACGGGCGGACGGCCTCGCGTGTGAAGAGCCCACCTACTCCCGTCGACGGGGCCTCGGCGCTCGGCCGGCGGATCAGACCCTCCAGCTTGCGCGAATACTGCGCGCTCGCCCAGGGAAGCGCGGCCGTAAGAAGACAGAGACCGGCTCCTGCGTTCCAGAACCAGCGTAGACTCATAGCGCGTTCCCGAGGACGCCTGACCACTTCCAGACGCCCTATGTTACCATCGGCTCGCCAACATGTGTACCTGCGCCGCGCGGGGCCGAGTCGCGGCCGCTTTTGCGTTTCGCCGACGAATCCTACGAGCGACCGACACGATGCTTCCATGCCCACACGGACAGCGCCCCCGCCGTGTAGGGCTCGCCCGACTAATTCCTCCTGTTAGCATACGTTCCCGTCCGCGGCTTGGATCGTTGACGATCACATAAACGCCGCGGACGGGCCGCAACGTTCATCGCACGCCAATCGGCGTAGTACGAGGTTGTATCCTTATTATGCGCTAAGATGACACAATACGGTGTTTGTCTACAATGCGCACATCCATTGTCGCGGCGGCGCGGCCGGGCCGCCCTCGGACCCACGTCACTGCGCAGTGCCGCTAGCCTGTGCTCAGGCTTGGGCAGAAGGAACCGCGCAGCTACAATGCCGCCTCGACACAACCGGCGGTGGAGGCAGCAGGCGGGCCGCCATCGTCGGCCTTCACGCGAACGAGCATGAAAAAGCGTCGACAGGATTTTGCCCTCGGCCTCGCCGCCCTCGTTTTCGTGGCGGCTTTTCTCGCCACGGTGCTGTTTCTCTACCCGCGGCTGCAGACCGGCGGGCGCGCGGTCCAGATCCGCTTTCCCCATGAGGAAGGCCTGACGCCGCTGAAAGCCGGCAGCCCGGTGCTGCTGTCCGGCTCCCTGGAGGTCGGCCGGGTGCGTGATGTGAAGGTGGAACAGCTCCTGCTGCCCACGAGCCAGGGCCTGCAGAAGCGAACCTTCTTCGTCGTCGACACCGACATCAGCAACGACGTCGCCCTCTACGGCAACTGCCAGGTCACGACCGACCAGCCGGCCATCGGCGGCAGCGGCTTTGTCTCGATCTTGAACGTCGGCACGCCGGACGTCCCGCTTTCCGGCCCCATCATCGGACTGCCCCCGCAGAGCCTCTCGGCGTCGATCTCCGCGCTGTCGCGGCGCTTGCTGGCGCCGGGGGGCTTCATGGATCGGCTGAATGAGGCCGTCGACCCGGATGCTGAGAAGTCGATCGTGCACAAGATGCTGCTGAGTCTGGACGACATCAACACGGTGACGCGCGAGCTGCGTACGCAGATGAACCCGCACGAGCAGACCACGCTGCTGAACAAGATCCACCGCGTACTCGACGACTTGAACGCGACCACGGCGGCCCTGCGAGCCGAGCTGACCGCGGGGAACGACACGGCGCTGCTCGCCAAGGTGCACCTGGCGCTGACTCATCTCGATGAAGGGCTGAGCGAGGCGGCGGCAATGGTCAAGGAGAACCGGCCGCTGGTACACGACGCGCTCACCGCGGTCGATCACACGGCGCGCACCGTCGATCAGGAAATGCTCAGCCGCCTCCAGCGCGAGCTGGATCCGACCAATGCGACCGGCGCGCTCGGCAAGCTGCACCTGGCGATGGACCGCGTGAACGCGTCGCTGGAGGACATCCGGTCCATGACGGCGGCCGGCGCGCGCATGGTCCTGCTCAGTCGCCCGACGATCGAGAAGACCCTCGAGAACTTCGCCAGCATGAGCGATCAAATGCGGCTGACGAGCCAGGAAGTACTGCTGAACCCCTCCAAGCTGATTTGGGGCCCGACGCGCGAGCGTGAGGACAAGCTGCTGATCTTCCGCGCGGCCAGCCAGTTTGCCGAGGCGGCCAGCCAGCTCGACGACGCGGCCGCGCGTCTGGAGGCGGTGCTCAAGGCGCTGCCCGCCGCGGGGCCGACGGGCGCAGCGGACGCGAAGGAAATCCAGTCGATCTATGAGGCGGTACAAGGCGCATTTCAACGCTTCGGACGAGCCGAAGAGGTGCTTTGGGAGCAGTTGAAATGAGGGCGGCGGCTTGACCCATCCCAGGCCCTTGTACGACCTCCTCATCGCCGGCGCAGGACCGGCCGGCTGTGCTGCGGCGATCGCCGCCACCCGCCACAACCTCAGCGCGCTCATGGTCGAACCGCAGGGGGCGCCGCGGTCCCCGGGCTGTACGGGTTGGGTGAGCCCGGCCGCTGTGCGGATGTGCCAGGAATTGGGCGTGGACGCCGCCGCGGCCCAAGCCGTCGAGTTTCCCGGGTTACGTCTCTGGCCCTGGAATCTGACTGAGCCGGCCGTCATTCAGAATCCCAAGCTCGCGGGTTGGATTGTGAAGCCGCAGGCACTTGGCGCAGCGCTGGCCGCGGTGGCCCGGACCCACGGCGTAAAGGTGGTGCGCTGCGCCACCGCCGCGGTCCAACTGGGCGAAGAAGCCGTGGCGGTGCAGCTTGTGGACGGCCGCACGGTGACCGGTCGGGTGCTGGTCATTGCCGACGGCGCGGGGACCGTGACGGCGTGCATGGCGCACCTGCCGGCGGCGCAGGCCGAGGGCGGCCGGGGCGCCCAGGCCGTGCTGGAGGTCCCCGAGGGCGGGGGTACGCTGGACGTAATTCTCGGCGCGGGGCGAACCATTCGAGTCGCGACGATCGCCCGGCACCGGCGGCAAGCCTGCGTCACGTTGATGACACATGACACGGCACTCTCCGCCACGGCCCAGCTTGCTGAACTGCTGAAGGCCGCCGGCGCCGCGGGTCTGCTGCCGGCCCGCGCCAGTGCCGACCCCCTCCCCGTCCCATGCCTGGCCGGCGCCGCCCTGGAGATCGAGTCGCACGTGGGCAAGCGCTGCCTGCTGATCGGCGATGCCGGCGGGTTTGTCAGTGCCTTCAGCAATGAGGGCATCTATCCGGCGTTGCGCTCCGGATGGCTCGCGGCCGAAACCGCGGCGCGCGCCCTCTCCGCCGCTGTGTTACAGGACGAGCTGGCCACGTTCAGTGCGACCTGGCGGACCGACCTGGCAGACTACCTCCACATGCCCAATACAGACCTGGGATTGCTCCTGCCGATGGTCTTCAGTAATGCGCAGATGGCCCGGCGGCTGGCACAGGCGTTTCTGCTCGGGCAATCGTTCTGACAAGACGCGGGCGCGCGTCTATTATTGAGCGGGTCGCTCAGGACGCGGAAAGGACGATCTCTGCCGTGGACCTGCTTGAAACGTACTCCGAGGCCGCTGCGGGCGAGACGATGAAGCCAGACCTCAAGGACCTGCGCATTATTCACTACCCGGACCCCCGGCTCCGCAAGGTGTCTGAGCGGGTTACTGAATTCGATGGAGAGCTAAAGGCGCTGGTGGCGCGGATGCTGACCCTGTTGGAAGCCGACAAGGGCGTCGGGTTGGCGGCACCGCAGGTCGGGATCAACAAGCAGCTCATCGTCATGAGCCCGAGCGGCCAGCCGGGCGACACGCGGGTGCTGGTCAATCCGGCCATCCACGATCCGCATGGCTCGGCGGAGGCTGAGGAGGGCTGCCTGTCGTTGCCGGGCATCAACGTGCAGGTGCGGCGTGCCCAGCGCTGCCGCGTGACCGCCCAGAACCTTGACGGCGGTCCGATTGAGCAGGTGCTCGAAGACCTCCCCGCCCGCATCTGCCAGCACGAAACGGACCACCTCAACGGCGTGCTCATCATCGACCGCATGGGCCCCACCGACCGCATCGCGACCCGCCGGACGCTCAAGGCGCTGGAGGACTCTTACAAGTCCCGGTCGGCGCGGTAGCATCTCCTTGACGATAGTGCAAGCGCGAGTGCGTCACGGCCGATCCCGGCGCGCCGGGACCGTGGCACCCACTACTACAGGACGCCCGACCATGCGGATTGTGTTCCTGGGGACCGCTGATTTCGCCGTGCCGGCCTTGCGGGCGATCGCCCCGGCCGGGCACCAGGTCCTCGCCGTCGTGAGTCAGCCCGACCGGCCGGCCGGTCGGGGCCGGGAGACGCGGCCCACGCCGGTTCATGCGGCCGCCCGCGAACTGGGATTACGCCACATCCAAACCGAGGACGTCAATACGCTCAGTCTCGCGGACGTGTTCGCGCCGGCTGACATCGGGGTGGTAGCCGCCTTCGGACAAAAGATCGGCCGTCCGATCCTCGCCGCTGTGCCGCGCGGCTGCGTCAACATCCACGGCTCGCTGCTGCCGAGGTATCGGGGGGCCGCGCCGATCCAGTGGGCCGTGATCAACGGCGACGAGGTGACCGGCGTCACCGTGTTCCAGCTCGACGAACGCTGGGATGCCGGCCCAATCTGGGCGCAGCGCGCCACGCGAATCGAGGAGACGGAGACCGCCGACGAGCTGCACGACCGCCTGGCGGAACTGGGGGCGGCGCTGATCGTTGACGCGTTGCGCGACATTGAGGCCGGGGCTGCGCAGGCAACAGAGCAAGATCCCGCCCAAGCGACCCGCGCGCCCAAGCTCTCCAAGACCGACGGCACCGTCGACTGGGCGCAGCCGGCGCGGCGGATTGTACGGCGGATTCACGGGCTCTGGTCGTGGCCGGCCGCCGCCTGCACGTTCATCTCGCGAAGCGGCAAAGCGGAGCGCGTGCTGCTGGTTCGCGCCGCGGTCGCTGATGCTTCCAGCCTACCCGTGGCGAATGCGGTACCGGGGGCATTTCGTGACGATCTCACGGTTCAGGCCGGCGAAGGCCGCGTGCGGCTCCTCGAGGTTCGACCGGCGGGCGGCAAGCGTATGCCGTTCAAGGCATTTGCCAACGGCCGGCGCATCGCGCCGCCGGATCGGCTTGTTGCGGTGCCCACGTGACCGACGAGCCGGACGGGCGTATGGCGGCCATCCTCGCGGTTGCGGACGCGCTGCGCGGCCAGCGTTTCGTGCATGAAGCGCTCAGCGAGTGGCGGGCAAAACGGCACCTCGCGGGACGTGAAGCCGCCCTGGCCACCGAGCTGGGTCTGGGCACGGTGCGCCACCTGGTCACTATCGAGCACATTCTCAGCACGCTGGCCCAGGTTGACCGCCGGCGCACCGCGCCACGCCTGCGCGCCATTCTCGACACAGCGGTTTACCAGATCGTGTGGCTGGACCGCGTGCCGGTTTTTGCCGCGGTCGATGAAGCGGTCGCGCTCGCCCGCCGGCTGGTGGGCGGTCGCGCACCCGGGATGACCAACGCCGTGCTGCGCCGCGTCGCGGGCGCCGTGCGTCAGCGGCGTGTGCCCTGGCAACGCCTCGATCCAACGCAGGTGCGTGTAAGCTGGGACCAGGCCTGTCGCTTCGGCGTCGCGGTCCTTCCAGAACCCAAGGAGGGCAACGAGGTCGCGCACTTCGCCAGCGCGACGGGCGAGCGTCTCCAGCGCTACGCCGAGCTCGTAAGGCGCTATGGCCCCGAGCAAGCCGAATCCGTGGCCTGGGCCTCGCAGGCCACGCCGGCGGTGGTCCTCCAGCGAAACGCCCTGCGCGTGCCGTGCGACGAATTCGCGCGCCTGTTGCATGATGCTTTCGGCTCGTGCGTCGAGCTCGCCGGCGACGCCGCCTTCCTCCCGCCCACGATCCCCGTCGTGGAAACGGCCGTGTTTCGGGACGGGCTGGTATTCATCCAGGACAGCACGGCCAACGCGGCGGCCCGCGCCGTGTCCGCTCAACAAGGCGAGCGGATTCTTGATCTGTGTGCGGCCCCGGGCGGCAAGTCGCTTGCACTGGCCCTGGATATGCAGGACCACGGCGAAGTGGTCGCCTGCGACAACGCACCCGAGCGCTTGGCGCGGGTCCGCGAGAACGTCGAACGGCTCAGGCTGTCCTGTGTACACACGCGGCTGTTGGGCCCGGACACTCCGGGGCTCGACCCGGAGACCGATTCGTTCGATGCCGCCCTGGTCGATGTGCCCTGCTCGAACACCGGAGTCATCGCCCGGCGGCCGGAGGCGCGGCTGGGATTGACGCCGCCGAAGCTCCGCTCCCTCGTCAGCGTTCAGCGCCAGTTGCTGCGCCAGGCGGCCCACTGCGTGCGCCCCGGGGGGCGACTCGTGTACAGCACGTGCAGTCTCGAGCCGGCGGAGAACGAAGAGATCGTCGCGGACTTTTTGGCGGAAGACCCGGCGTGGCACCTTGATCGGCAAGAAACCATCTTACCTGCGTGGGGCCCCCGGCCGTCCGACTGGCGCGACGGCGGATACTTCGCCCGACTGGTACGCGGCCTCCACGGCAGCTGATGGCCCACTTCAAGAGAGTGGGCAGGCAAGTCAGTCAGCGAACCTGTACCGCTCTTTCCGTCGCGCGAGCTACTGCCCGATCAACAGCGCCACAAAGGGGTTGATGTCGGCAAAGTCCACGGCCCCGTCGCCGTTGATATCCCCGGTGAGGAATGGGCAATCGGGATACGTCTCCTGCCAAGCCGCCGGGTCCGTCAAGATCAGGACGAACGGGTTGATGTCGCCGAAGTCAATCGTCCCGTCGCAGTTCAGGTCCCCGCGGTCGAAGAGCGAGAGGTAGCCGCCTTGCACGTACGGATTCGGCGGCGACTGGTAACTGATGTTCTCGATATTCACCGAAAGGTCCTTGGGATGGCCGGCCCCCTCCGCGTTGCAGATGATGGCCCCAAGCAAGGCGGTGCGCATCGCGCCGTCATAGAGATTGCACCACTCGTCGCTCGCCTTGTTCACGATGCCATGCGCGCTAATGGCGATCCCGGTCCATGGGTTGCCATGAAACTCGGGGAAGTACGGGGGCGTGGCGAACCCATCCCAGCGCTTATAGCCGCCGCTGGACGTGTTGTTCAGGAAGTAATACGTGGGGTAGACGCAAGTCGCGGGCGTCGTGGTTCCGCACTCATGGATGCCGATTGCGAGGCCGTTAATCTTCGCCTCCAGCGGCTCGTTCTGAAACTGAAGCCAAATGTAGCCGCCGACAAATGGCTCGCTGCATGCGCCGGGGCAGACCAACCGGGTCCCGTTGCCGCAGCTTCCTGAGGGGTAATCGACGGGCGGGAAATTGGTGACCTGAAAATGGTCACAATCGTAGCCGGCGGGATAGGGCCAGGTTGGATAGCAACTGAAACTGCGGGCGTCGAGGCCGTACGGCTCGTCCGAGCTCGTGACGAACACGCGGACCGTGGCGCTGGCCGCTGCGACACCAATGAGCACCAGGGGTAAGACTGCGTTCGCTTTCATGGGTTTCTCCTGTAGAGAGGTGCGTCGCCCCGATACCAGTCCCACGTCCGGCCCGGGGACGGCGGCTTCACTCGCGCAGTATAGCAAGACCGCCGCGGCAAGCCCACCGGAATTTTCTTTTGTGCCCCCTCGCTGTGGGTAGGCGCGCCTCTTGTTCACCCGATGCCGCGGCTCTATAAACGGGCGGACCGAGGCAGGCATATCTGGAGGCAGCGCATGACCAATGCCGACGTTGCCCGCGTCTTCGACGAGATTGCGGACCTGCTCGAAATCAAGGGCGAAGACCCGTTTCGCGTCAACTCCTACCGGCGGGTCGCACGCACGGTTGGCGATCTCGCAACGGACATCAACGACCTGGCCGCCCGCGGCGAGCTGGCCACGCTGCCCGGCGTCGGCAAGGCGTCGGCCGAGAAGATTCAACTGCTCCTCGAAACCGGACGCATCCCGCTCCGCGAGGAGCTCACAGCCGAGGTGCCGGAGTCGCTGCTCCAACTGCTCCGCATCCCGTCGGTCGGACCCAAGAAGGTGTCGCTGCTCTGGAAAGAGCGCGGCGTGCAGTCGCTCGACGACCTGAAAAGGGCGATTCGGGCGGGCGAGCTCGAAGGCCTCAAGGGCTTCGGCGCCAAGAGCATCGAGCAGATCGGGCGCGGCATCGAGTTCCTGGAGCGCACTGCCGGCCGCACGCGGCTCGGCGATGCCTGGGAGCTCGTGACGCGGATGCGCGCCGCCCTGCTCGACCTGAAGGGCGTTGAGCGCGTCGAGCCGGCCGGCTCGCTCCGCCGCGGACGCGAAACCGTCGGCGACCTCGATCTACTGTGCGTGGCCGCCGACGGTGAGGCCGTGATCCAGCATTTCGCCGCGTGGCCAGGCGTCGTGCAGGTCCGCGGCGCGGGCGGGACCAAAGGGTCCGTGCTGGTCGAGGTGCGGCCTGGTCAGACGATTCAGGTCGATCTGCGGGTTGTGCCGGCCGAGTCGTTCGGCGCCGCGTGGCAGTACTTCACGGGCAGCAAGGAACACAACATCCGGCTGCGCGAGCTGGCCCAGAAGCGCGGCTGGAGCCTCAACGAGTACGGGCTGACCGAGGGCAAACGCGTCGTCGCGTCCGCTACGGAGGAAGAGATCTACGCGGCGTTGGGCTTGCCCTGGCTGCCGCCGGAGCTGCGTGAAGACCGCGGCGAGCTCGACGTGGAGGAGGTCCCGAAGGACCTGCTGACACTGAAGCACATCCGCGGCGACCTGCACATGCACACGGTGGCCAGCGACGGGCGAAACACGATCGCGGAGATGGTCGCCGCTGCGCAGGCGCTGGGCTACCAGTACGTCTGCATCACCGAGCACTCGCCCGGCAGCGTGATCGCCAACGGGCTCAAGCCGCCGCGGCTGCGGCAGCACATCCAGGAGGTCCGCGCCGCCGCGAAGCGATTTAAGGGGATGACCGTCTGGGTCGGCACGGAGGTGGACATCCACATGGACGGCGCGCTCGACTACCCGGACGACGTGCTCGCCGAGCTTGACTTCGTCACCGCTTCCATTCACGCCGGCATGGGCCACGACCTGGAAGCGAACACGCGGCGCACGCTGGCCGCGATGCGAAATCCGCACGTGCACTGCATCGGGCATCCGACGGGCCGGCTGATCAACGAACGCGAGGCGATGCCGCTGGATATCGAGGCGGTCGTCAAGGAGGCCGCGCGCACAGGCACAGCCCTGGAAATCAACGCCAACTACTACCGGCTGGACCTGAAGGACCAGCACGCCCGCCTGGCCCGCGACCTTGGGGCCATGATCGTCATCTGCACGGACGCGCACGCCATCGACCAGCTCACGCAGATGCACTTCGGCGTCATCACGGCCCGCCGGGCGTGGCTGCGCAAGGGGGACGTGCTGAACACGCGAACGGCGAAAGAGGTTGCGGCGTTCGTGGCGGGGAAGCGGGCGAGATGAGGGATGAAGGATGAGAGATGAAGGATGGATGCCGGCTACGCTTCGGCAGTTCCCACCCGGTCCGGATCGTGTTGTTCTCTGATGGCCTGCATGTAGTTGAAGAGCTTACGGCTCAACAGGTCATATTCGCCGACAAGCTGCTCGCACTCGGGTTCCAGCCCCTTGGCTGAGCCACTTTCCAGCAGAAGGCGTAAGTGTTCCAGCGTCTCCTCGGCGCTCGCGTAGGCTCGCGCCAGGTAGTGCAGGTATTCCGCCTTGTACCGCCGAAGAGCATGCCCCTCGACGACCTGTGCCGCTACGCTCTTGGCTGCGCGGCGAAGCTGCGGAGCTTCTTCGAAGCTCTCAAGTCTCGGCAGACGCAAACTGAACCGATGAATTCGCAGTGCCAGCGCATGCGCAAGCCGGTACACCTCCAGCTTCTCGTGCGGCCGCGACGCCATCCTTCATCCCTCATCTCTCATCACTCATCGCTCATTGCGTCAGAGCACTAGCTTATACCCCACCGCGTGCGCGGTCAGAATATGCCGCGGCTTCTGCGGGTCCGGCTCCAGCTTCCGCCGCAGGCTGACGATGTGATTGTCCACTGTGCGGTCGGCAGGACCCACGCCGATGCCCCAGATGCGGTTCAACATGTCCGCCCGCGGTACCGCTTCGCCGACGTGCTCATAGAGCATGCGCAGAATCTCGGACTCGTAGTAGCCCAGCGGAATCTCACCCTGCGGCGTGATGACAATCTGCCGGATCAGGTCGACCTGCCGGTCGCCGACGGTGAAGCCGGCCTGCCGGGGGCCCACGCTGGTGCCGGCCCGGCGCAAGGCCGCGTGAACGCGGGCCAGCAGCTCGCGCAGGCTGAAGGGCTTGGTGACGTAGTCGTCCGCGCCCAGCTCCAGCCCGCGGACCTTGTCGATCTCCTGCCCGCGCGCGCTCAGGATGACGATCGGCATGGTGTACCCGGCCGTCCGCAGCCGGCGGCACACCTCGAACCCGTCAATGTCGGGCAGCACGATGTCCAGCAGGACCAGATCGGTGGGTTTCTCTTTCACCAGCCGCAGGCCCGTCTGGCCGTCGGGACCATGGGCGACCTCGTGTCCCTCGAACTCGAGGTTGTCGCGCAGCCCCATCGCCAGGTCGGGCTCATCTTCGACAATCACAATCCGGGCCATCTCAAGTCTTCACGTTGGCATAGTGCAGAACCGCGACGGGGCCGAACACCAGCACAGGTAGCGCCGTGACCAGCCGCGAGAAATACGCGTCTGTGGAAACGCTGTGCGTCACGAACACACAGCAGTAGCACAAGCCGGTCAGCAGCAGCGCCTTGCCGCCGGCCACCAGCACATTGCCCGGCTCGCGCGTCAGAAAGAACGGAATCGCCAACAGCATCAGAATCCAGGCCAGCGGCACCTGGGTGATGCGGATATCGAGGCTTTGGGCCACGGCGGCCAGGTTGGGCAGGTTCCGGCTGCGCAGCAGCGTGCGCATCTGCCCGATGCTCATCAGGTCCGCCCATTGCGATGATTGCCGCAACAGGATCTCCTCGGGCGACAGCGTGAACGGATATTGGTCGAGCCCGACCCGCCGCATGGCCCCGCCCAGCTCGTCGCCGCCGAAGACTTCCGCCACTTGCAGGCGGGCCCCGCGGTCCAACCGCCAGGTGTGGGCCTGCGGGTCGTAGGTCGCGCTGTCCGCCTGAATCAACTGCTGCGGCGCCCCGTTCTCATCCGGCTCGATAATGTAGACGCCGCGCAGCACGCCCGCCTGGAGGTGCAGCTCGTGGGCCACGAGGATCGCGTTGCGGTCGTCGCGCACACACTGCACGTCCACCTGGCGCGTCTCGGCCAGATCATCGTGCGCGCGGGCGATCTTATGGGCGAAGCGCGGCACGAGGATCTCGCTGTTGGCCAGCCAGGCGATGACCAGCAGCACCGAGCTCCCCAGCACCGGCCAGGCCAGCCGTTGCAGCGGGACGCCCGCGGCCACCAGCGGCGTCAGCTCGTTGTTCTTCATCATCATCGCGAAGGTGAACCCGGCCGCGATCGTCAGCATGGCCCCGCCGAGCTGCTGGTAGTACAGCGGCAGGTTGTATCCGTAGTAATCCAGCATGTTGAGCAGGACGGTCCCCGCCGAGAGCGTGTGGTCCTCGGTGAACTCGTCCAGGTTGACCAGCACGTCGCTGAAGACATACAGGCCAAAGCCGACCAGCAGCAGCAGCAGGTAGCTCCCGATGAACGTCCGCGCCAGGTAGCGATCGATGGTGCTCATGCTCCGCTCCTCGGGTTCATCGGCGCACACCCAAGCGCAGGATGACCGCGTCCGCCACCAGCACGAGCACGAGCCCGCCCCAGGCCACCAGGGGGCCGATCGGCGACGTGTGCGCGTCTTCGGTCAGTTGCCGCCCCAGCACGAGCAGGATCAGCACGCTGAAGAAGGGGATCAGCGCCAGCGCAAAGGCGGCCAACGCCCGCGCCCCACGGAAAATTACCCCCAGCGCCGCGCCCATCAGCAACGTCACCAGCCCGCTGACGGCGTATCCCAACCGGAAGTTGATCGTCGCCGCGATCTTGCGCTGGTACTCCCGCGCCAGCTTCAGCAGTCCCAGCCGCCGGTCGCCGAGCGACTCATCGATCGGCAGGGTCACGCCGGCGTCAAGCACCGCCGCCGGCGTATACGGCCGCATCTCCTCGAGCAAGTCGTCCGGCACCCGCACCTGGTCGATAGTCAAGGCGTCTTTGTGCCGCGGCGTGGTCCGGTTGCCGGCCCGCACGTCGTACTCACGTACATCCTGGTCAGCGGTCTTGGTGAGCCGGATCTCGGCCAGCATCCGGGTCGGCAGCGGCACCGTGTTCAGGTCAATGCGCTCGGCCTCGTACACGGTCTTCGGCGCGCCGTCCGCGGTACGCACCTCGATGCGCCCGTGCGCCAGCGCGGCGCCGTCCGCCCCCGGCTGGGCGCTGCGGGCGCTAATCCGGTACTCCTGCCCATACTCGTCGGCCAGCCGCAGGGTCTGCCCCGCTCGCAGGCGCTCCGCGCAGTACGCCCCAAACCGCTGCCGCGCCATGCTCACCAGGAACCCCTGAATGCGGTCGCGCAGCGGGGGCGTTTCCCACAAGGCCGTCCGCCAGCGCCACAGCAGACGCAGGTCCGTGGTGGTCAGCCGGAAGGGCGAGGGCAGCGGCACCTGCACCGGCCCGATCTGCTGCTGGTCGATGCGCAGGGCCCGTTTGCCGACCTCGAAATCCTCCCCGTCTTGCACATGAAAGGTGACCTCCAGCGGCGTCACCCGCGTGTCGAAAACGCAGAGCACGTGCCGGGCAACGGTGAAACGCACCAGGTCGCCGCCGCGATCCACGTGCAGGAAGGTCGGGTTGGTGATCAGCAGGTAATGCAGCCCGTGCGCCACCGTGAAGCCCTTCTGTCGCAGGGCCGTGTCCGAGACCATCTGCACGTGCTCGCCGGTGATCGTGTAGCGGTCCTCGCCGGTTGGCCCGCGGTGGATAAAGCCCTTGTGCTGAAGCTGCTGGGCCACCAGGTCGCGCACGTTGGTGCGGGCGAAGTCGGCAATCTGCTGCAGGAAGCCGGGGATCACGAAATTCCCCACCAGCAGGGTGAACAGGGCGACGAACACCGCCAGCCCGATGACCGACAAAAACAGCCGGTGGATGTTGATGCCGGCCGCCCGGCAGGCCTGCAGCTCGTTGTCCGCCGCCAGCCGCCCATAGACCATCGTGCCCGCAAACAGGGCGGCCATCGGCATGGTGAGGGTCACGACGATCGGGATCAGAATGGGGACGAAGGCAAACACGTCAGCGGCCGAGATGCCCTCGAAACGCACCACGTTGTAAAGCCCGCCGCCCATGGTGAAGAGGGCCGTCAGGGCCGCGAGCGTGAGCCCGAAGGTCTTGAGCAGTTCGCGCAGAATGTAGATGTGGAGCGTGACCATCACTGCTGCCCGCCATCATCGCCGGGCGCGGGTCTACGGTCCACCTCTGTGCAGATCGCCTGACGCATCGTGACAATCTAAAGGACCGTGCGCGATCCTGCAACGAGCGCATTCGGGTGCCGGGCCACCGCTCCCGGCCCGCGCTGGCCGCTGCGCGGCCCAGTCAGTAGAATGACCTGCCGTTCGGATTTCCACACAGGAGGCCGTTGCATGTTCGACCTGATCAAGAAGACGTTCCTGGCCGGCGTGGGGATGACCCTCATGACCAAGGACAAGGTCGAGGAGGTGGCCCGCGACCTCGCGAAGTCGGGTCAGCTCTCGGCGGACAAAGGCCAGCAGTTCGTCGAGGAAGCCGTCGCGCGGGCGAAGAAAGGGCGCGAGGAACTTGACGCGCTGATTCAACGCGCGGTCAACGAGGCCGTTCGAAAGGCCAACCTGCCGTCGCGCAACGACATTGCCGAGCTCAGCGCGCGGCTGGAAAAGCTGGAGCAGAACCTGGGGTCGAGGTGACCGCGTAGCGTCAGGCCGCCGGGCCTGACGTTTACCGCACGCCAGGTCCGGCCTCGCGCGCCGCAGCGTGACGAGCAGTCCGGGGCACTTATGGCCATCCGCAAGATCGGCATCGCGTCGCGCACCTACCGGCACGTCAACCGCTACCGCCAGATTCTCACCGTACTCATCAAGTACGGCTTTGGCGGTCTGGTGGACCGGCTGAGAATCAGCCAGTACCTCGAAGTGGGCCTCCAGCTCATCACCCGCCACCATCGCGAGCACATCGAAAAGCTCAGCGCCGCCGAGCGCGTCCGCATGGCGCTGGAGGAGCTGGGCCCGACGTTCATCAAGCTCGGGCAGGTGCTCTCGACGCGCCCCGACCTGGTGCCGGCGGAATTCGCCGCCGAGCTGTCCCGCCTCCAGCAGGACGTGCCGCCGTTCCCCTTCCACGAGGTCCGCACCATCGTGGAAGCCGAGTTGGGCCGGCCGCTCGGCGAGATCTTCGAGCGCTTCGACGAGAAGTCCATGGCCGCCGCCTCGATCGGACAAGTGCACCGGGCCAAGCTGCGCGACGGCGACGAGGTCGTCGTGAAGGTGCAGCGGCCGGACATCGAGGCGCTGGTCGAGGTCGACCTGGAAATCCTGCTGCACCTGGCGCTGCTGGCCGAGCGGCACGTCGAAGACCTGCGCACCTACCGCCCCAGCCGCATCGTCGAGGAGTTCACCCGCGTGCTGGAGCGCGAGTTGGATTTCACGACCGAGGCCGCCCACCTGGAGCGCTTCGCCGGCGATTTCCTCGGGGATGACACGCTCTACGTCCCGAAGGTCTATCGCGCCTACACGACGCGGCACGTGCTGACGATGGAGTACGTCGACGTCATCCCCGTGACTGACCGCGACGCGTTGGCCCGCACCGGCCTGGACCCGAAGGTGATCGCGCACCGCGGCGCCGAGCTGACCCTCAAGCAGATTTTCGTGCACGGCTTCTTCCACGCCGACCCGCACCCCGGCAACGTCTTCGTCCTGCCGGGCAACGTCATCTGCCTGCTCGATTTCGGCATGATGGGCCGCCTGGACCGGCAGGGACGCGAGTACTTTGCCGACCTCATTTACGCCCTCGCCGCCCACGATGCGCCGCAGACTACCACCGCCCTGCTGCGCCTCACGACCCACGACGACGAGACCGAGCTCAACCTGCGTCAGCTCGAGTCCGACGTGGCCGAGTTCATCGACCTCAACATCACCCCCCTGCTGGGGGAGCTCGATTTCGGCAAGCTGCTGCGCGAATTGCTGGAGCTGGTCCGCCGGCATCGACTCACGGTTCCGCCCGACCTGGTGATGATGATGAAGGCGGCGGCGACGGTCGAGCACCTGGTCGCCCGGCTGGACCCGGACTTGAACCTGGTGACCGCCGCCAAGCCCTACGTGCAGCGGCTCAAGCTGGCCCGGTTTGGAGCGCAACGGCTGCTCCACGACGTGGTCGATTCCGGCGCCGAGCTGCTCCAGCTCGCGCGGGAGATCCCCGGCGGGCTGCGCGACCTGCTGCGGCTGGCCAAGCGCGGCGGGCTGAAAATCGGCTTCGAGCACCGCGGCTTGGAGAGCCTGCTGGAGACCCACGAGCGTGTCGCCAACCGTGTCTCGTTTGCTATCGTGGTCGCGGCCCTGATCGTGGGCTCGTCCCTGATCGTCCAGTCGCGCCTGCCGCCGACCTGGCACGGTATCCCGGTGATCGGCCTGATCGGCTACCTGGCCGCGGGCGCGATGGGCTTCATCCTGCTGGCGGCGATGATCCGGCACGGGCGATTCTGAGAGGCCGGAGCTGCGACTATGGCCGCCAACTTAACGCCGCAGTACCTCGAGGCCGAGGCCAAGTACCGGGCGGCGAAGACGCCCGCGGACAAGCTGGCCGCGCTGGAGGAGATGTGGCGTGAGCTGCCCAAGCACAAGTCCAGCGAGAAGATCCAGGCCGAGCTGAAAAAGAAGCTCTCGGCGACCCGCAAGGAGGTCCAACAGGGCGGCAAGAAAGGCCCGTCCAAGGCCGACCCGTTCGCCATTGCGAAGTGCGGCGCCGGCCAAGTGGCCCTGATTGGCACGCCGAACGTCGGCAAGTCCTCGATCGTGGGGGGCCTGACTCACGCGCACGTGAAGATCGCCGACTATCCATTTGCCACCGCGGTGCCGGTCCCCGGAATGGTCCCATACGAGGACATCCAGATTCAGCTCATCGACACGCCGCCGGTCACGGCCGAGCACGTGCCGGCGGGTTCGCCCGGCCTGTGGCACGCCGCGGACGCGCTGCTCATCGTCGCCGACCTCGCCAGCGACTCGTTTCTGGAGGACGTGGAGACGTGTTTGCGGCATCTGGCCGACCGGCGTATCGAGTTGACCGACGGGCCGCGTGCGAGGCCGCAAGAACCGGAGGCCATGCTGAAAGTCCCCGGCCTCGTGTTGGCCAACAAGCTCGACGTGGCCGGGGCGAGCGACAATCTCGAGCTGCTGCGCGAGCTATGCGGCACACGCGCACGGGTCGAACCACTATCGACGCGCGAAGCGCGCCGGATGGCGTGCATCCCAGAGCTGCTTTTCAAGCTGCTCCACGTGATCCGCATCTACGCCAAGCCGCCCGGCCGGAAGCCCGACCTCGCCGAACCCTTCGTGCTCCCGGCCGGCAGCGACGTCCACGAGCTGGCCCGCCGGGTGTACCGCGGCTTCGAGCAGCAGGTCAAAGCCGCCCGGCTCTGGGGCCACGGCGTGGCAGACGGGCAAAACGTGCAGCTCGATCACGTCCTGCACGACAGGGACATCGTCGAGCTGCACACGTGATCGCCGCCGCCAGGACGAGCCGCTTCAGGTCAACCGATGGGCGACGCCGGACGAGGGGACGGGGCCTGGTCACGTGACCCGCCCGCTCGATCTTCTCGTACGTTGGACCGCTTGTGGAGATTTCCCCCGTTGCTAGACCGGATTCAGTTTCCCTGTAATCCCATGAAAGGCTGTCTCCGGCCGGGCAAGATGTTGCCCGACGAGTAGGTTGGAGACCAAGGAGACAGCCATGGAAACGTTGCAGAAGGTATCACACATT
>Ga0315284_10002855_pt1 | contig 24609 bp, 23 predicted proteins | sample YL17G09_16_MG_FD_203696 | JGI IMG/M metagenome (GOLD analysis project Ga0315284, IMG submission 203696) | Sediment microbial communities from Yellowstone Lake, YNP, Wyoming, USA - YL17G09_16 | ecosystem: Environmental > Aquatic > Freshwater > Lake > Sediment | place: USA: Wyoming | collected...
TACCATCAAATTTAATTTTATTAAATGTTATATTTACTTCTGCAATTCCTGTATATTCATTTGTTATTAAATATGCATCACCATTAGATGATATTATTTTATTAACAACTGATTTTAATTTATCTACTAATTCATCAGCACCACCTGTCATATATGCATTGGTTAGTTTATCTACTAAATTAATATCCATATTTTCCATTAATTTTAATTTACCATCTTCTGTTTTTTTAATATTAATACGATCATCTATAATAATAAAATATTTATCAAAATAGGATTTATGATATACATCTTTTTCATTTAATTGTTTAATTTGATCAATTACTTGTTTATCAACATCAAAACATCTAAAATATTTGTGAAATAATTCTTTTATTTTTTTCTCACTAATATCATTCATTGTTTTTAATTCATTTTTTAATTCATTGTATGAATCTGCATCCATTGTATCATATTTAGTTAAATCAATTTCATCTATCTTATCTAATTTATTTAAATTAAATAAACTAATAAATTCACCTAATAATGTATCATGTGTAGATGATTTATCAATGTAATCACTTAAAAATTTGAAATATTCAATTAATTCAATTTTACAAAGTTCTCCATAATGAAATAAATAATTATAAAATTTTTTATTCATACATACACCATATTTTTTAATATCAACTGTTTCTGTCATAATATTATTATATATAATATTATTATTATTATGTTAGAATTACTGATACTATTCTTAGGTTTAGTTTTACTCTATTTGTTTTTATATCCTAAAAATAGTGAAGAACCAGAAGCAACAACAGAACCAACAACTGATAAAAAAATTATAGAACCATTTAAAAATCCTAAATATAAGTTAAAAATTTTTGTTGCTGATTTCTGTGGGGCTTGTAAAAATTACAAACAAAATAAACATGATAAGTTAATGAAAGATTTAAAAAAAGAAATAGGAGAAGATAATTTATCTGTTGAAATTATAGATGATTACAAAAACAATGAATTAATGCATCAATATCAAATTGAATGGTTTCCTACATTTATTGTTGAAAGTGATAATAATGTTGCAAAATTACCTATCGAAGCGGATGCAAATAAGGATACCTTATTAAATTTGTTAATGAGTTTAAAAAAATAAATATATATATATACATAAATTATGAGTAATTTTGATTTTACAAGTAATGACATATTAGAAGATTATTATGAAATATTAGAACTTGATCAAACATCTTCTATAGATGATATTCGAAAAAATTATTTAAAATTGGCAAAAAAATATCACCCAGATCATAATCATGGAAATATTGAAATGTTTCAAAAAGTTTCTAAAGCTTATGAATGTTTATCTAAAAAGGAATCAAGAAAAAATTATGATTTAGAATATGCCAATATAAATGAAAAGAATAATGTACATAATATTAATTATTTTAAAAATGAATATAATAATTTCATAAAGTCAAAAGAAATGAAAAAAATGTCAAATGAAGAACAAGAAGCACATTATAAAAAAATAATTACAGATCAAATCAAAGATAAACCATTAGAAATGGATGAATTAAATGATAAAATTCATAATATTAAAACAGAAAGAGAAATGAATGACATTGAATTTCAAGATGACGTATTAAATAACATTTTAAAAACAGAAAAATTAGATATTAATGACATTTTTGAATATATGAAAGTAAGTGATAACAAACAAATAATTGATAAACCTATAATGACATATGATTTAATGCCCAATTATAATAATAACTATAGTTTATTTGATAATAATTCAACCCCATTATCAGGAACAAATTATTCTAATTATAATTTTCAGGAAGAATTAAAAATAGATGATACTAAACATAAATCCTTTGATATTAATAAATTTAATGAATGGAAAAAAACAAAAAAAGAAGAAAAGAAATTAACCAATGAAGATATTGATGAATATATTAAAAAAAGAAAAACTGATTTAACAGAAATTAAACATTTAGTAGATGAAAACTTAAAAGACTTTAAAAAGAAAACTGAAATTCAAAATTTCTTAAAAATTAAAAACGAATTAGAATCATCTGATTTTATTTAATATCTATAGTAGTGTTATAACCAATATTAAATAATTCTATTTTTTGTTCATTATCAATATTCCAATCATTGATATTTTGATATTTAATATTTATTGTATATTTATCATATAATTCATTATTTATTTTCATCATATTTTTAATCATACATTTAAATATTTGTAAAAAATATTCTATTTGATCATTAAATATATTATTATATTCATATGAATTTATAATATTAATACCTATTATTTTTTCAAGATCTTCTTCTTTAAAATAATCAATTGGATAATTATTTCCTAATGCTCCATCAATAAATATTTGATTTTTATATTTAACAGGTTTAAATAATATAGGAATACTCATAGTTATTCTAAGTGCATCTAATATTTTCATATCGGGCGTTAATTCATTATTAAAATAGTGTAATTTACAATCATTTAAACATACTCCAGTTATAGTAATTTTTTTATTATATTTATTAAATAATTCTTTAAATGTTATTTTAACACTACAGTTTTTTCTTTTCATTAATGTACCAATTATATATATGGTTGGTTCTTGAGACATTAATCCTAAATGAACATCATTAAATAATTCATCAATATTATATTGAAATACTAATGAAAAATCTATTTCAACTAATAATTCAAATATTTCTGTAGTTGTATATCCAATTAATAATAAAAAACAAATGATAGCACCTACTGATGTACCACAATATGTTTCTATATTTTCTAACATTTTTAATTCAGTTAATTTTTTTAATACTCCTAAAATACAAAAACCATTAATTCCTCCACCCGATATTACTAATATAGATTTGTCCATAAATATAAATATAAATATATTTGTAAGTTAAAAAATCTCTTTATTCATTGAAGTTGGTAATCCATGACCATATAAAATCATATATATTAATATTAAAGAAGCTAATAAAATACTTCTATTTTCAGCAACATTTGAATTTTGTCCAAGTATGTAAATCATAAATAGGTATAATAAAATACCAATAATTACTGAATGTAATAACATTGTTCTTCCGTTTTCCATTATATATATTATATTATAAAATAATTTTAAATAATTTAAATATAATTTAAATTATTTAAAATTATTAAAAAAATGATTAAAAGTCAGGAATAAATATATTTTCATCTGTTTCAAATTCTGTTTTAATTGTAATATTATTAAAGTTTTTATTATAATTATTTGGATCATACACATATTCTGAATTAATTATTTGATCTGTATCTAAAAGAATTTCCATACTTCCAGTTCCTCCGTAAAAACATTTTCCTACTAAAACATTGCTTGATACAGATTTAACACTGTCTTTTTCTCCAAATATAGATGCTTGTATTAATTGATCAACGGGTCTTTCAAATGTTGCTCTTGACAATATATCAGTATCTAATTTATTAATACCGTGATGAGTAATTTGTGTTACTATACCCATATTTGTCATTAAATCTGCAAATATAGCAACGTGTTGATAATTTTGTTGTTCTTGTTTTTTAACAAAAGTATCCAACATTTCTATAACAATTATATTTCGTACTGCTTCAATTCCAAAGTTTTCATATACAGACATAATATCTTTAGTATAAGATCTATTCACATCAATACCAATAATATTTCGAATATCATATAAATTAATCCCTTTTGATACAATAATATTTTCAGTTTTTTTAACAATATCACCAGTATCAGGCATAAAATGAATAAAAGGTTCTTCTTGAACTGAATCATCAATAATATCATCAATATTTTCAATACCCTTTAATTTAAAATTATCAATAAATACATCCATAAAATCCTTTAACAAATTAATATCAGGATTTCTAACATCAAAACGAATATGTATAATTGGAACATCATCGTTATCTGTATTAGATAATATCGCTAAATTTTGTATTCTTTCTAATATTTTTTTCTTTTCACGTTTTGTTTCACTAAATCTGTGTTCCCAGAAATTGCAAAATTTACTTTTAATATCTAATAATGTAATTTCTTTTAAGAATAATTTTTCTTTATTTAATTTAATACGAATTAACCATGGCAATTCATCAATTTTATTGCTGCAACTAATTTTTGATTGCTGACTTGGTGCAAATGGTTTTGTAATATTATCTTGTTTAATAAAACCTGATTCATCATATGGTTCAGGTTCATAATAAATTTCAATAATATCTTTAATATCTGCAATTGTTGTATATTTAATAAATGCTGCAATTTTATCTGCATATACTTTGTTTATTCTATATTTTTCATCAAAATATATATTCATTGTTGGTGTTCCAATTTTATTTGTTTTAGTAACATTAATAATTTCTTTCAATCGAGGAATACCCTGTGATGCACTACTTTTACCTCCAACTCCTGAGAAGTGGAATGATTTTAGTGTCATTTGTGTTAATGGTTCTCCTAAACATTGGGCTGCTAAAATACCAACCATTTCTCCAGAATCAACCATCGATTTATTAAAATACAAAATAATATTTTTAACAATATAATCTAAATGTGATTTTGTAAATTTATTTTCAATGATTGATTTCTTAGGTGCTAAAATATCATATAATGCATATTTAAATAATGTTTTAACAATTACTTCATCTTCATTTTTAATTGATTTTGAATCTTTTTGTTCTTCTGTTGACATTGGAATCAATAGAGTATTTTTACTATCCAAAATATAATCTATTTGATCTAAAATAGATTTAGGATCATCTATTATTTTTTCATCATATTTTAAGTTAATTGCATTATCAACTATTCTTTTAAGATTTACTGGAATCATAAAAGATGATGTATATGATTTAAATATTAATGTTGCTCTAACACTTATTTCTCTAATATTATTTCTCATATAAATAATTGTATTATAAAATTGTTCATTATTGGATGATGAATAATTTTTTAAAGTTTTTAATTCTTCATTTGTAAATGAAAAGGTTGTTTTAATTTTATCATTATTCATTTCATAAAATGTTAATTTATATTCATATTGTTTGCAAGTATCTGCACCACTATCTCCATAAACGAATTGTTGTATTTTATTCATTGAATTACGAACAGTACCATCATATTTAACTATAAAATCTTCTGATGCTTTAATTAGTTTTCTTTGAATATATCCTGTATCAGCTGTTTTGACTGCTGTATCAATTAAACCTTCTCTACAAGCCATAATTTCATATAAATTTTCAGATAATGACATTCCTTCCATAAAGGAATTTGTTATAAATGCTCTTGCTTTTGGTCTATCATCATTTTGGAAAAAGTATGGCAAACCTCTATTATTAAAGTTTTTTATCATTCTCTTACCTGATGAATAAACATCTAATTGTCCTCTACAACACATAATTTGTATAAGATTTACTTTATTTCCTTTAGATCCAGAGAAAAACATTGTTAATGCATTATTTGTTATTGGAACTGAATCAATTATAAATTTTTCCATATTATTTTTTGTAACATCCAATTTTTGAAAAATGGAATATTCAAATAATAAATTATCAAGTAATTCTGGATTATTTTCATATTCTGTAATTTCATGTTCTACTTCTAATAATTTAGTTTCAATAACTTGATTTTTATTATTTTTTTGTTCTGGTGATAAAATAAAATCACCAATACTAATTGTAAATCCATTAATAAGATTAAAATTAATTGTTAATTTCATAACATTATTTAAAAAATCCATTGCCGCATTTGGATTATATTCATCTAATATTAATTGCTGTAATGAATTTTTTTTATAACTTCCAAGAACATCAGATGATACATATCCTTTGACAATATCTCCATCTTTTATTTCAATTGTATTTGTTTTTGTATTAATATTTTTAGGAATAATATTATTATATAATTCTGTTCCTGAATAATATTTCTTATTGCTACTACTATTTTTAATATCATTCAATTCAACAGATGTTAATAAATTCATATAATCTGCTGCACTCATTTTATCTGTAAATCTTGTTAGATTATAGGAACCAATTAAACTATCATATACAATACCAACAATTGGTAATGACATTCTTGGATTAATAATTTGTAATTTAACATCTGTCAATTCTTCTAATTCAATTTGAGTTTGAACACTTTGTGCTGTGTGTAAATTCATTTCATCTCCATCAAAATCAGCGTTATATCCTTTACATACGGATGGATTAAACATAAATGTATTATTATTTAAATTTTTTAATATTTTAATACGATGTCCTAATGTTCCATGTTTATGTAATGTAGGTTGTCTGTTGAACATAACAATATCATTATCTAATAAATGTCTTTCAACAATATCACCATAATTTAATTCATAAGTCTTATTTTGTAAAATACCAATACTATGAATATAATTACTTGATTTTTTAAATATTTTTTTAGCACCTGGATATTTATTTGGACCATTTTGAACATATTTCTCTAATTCTGCCTTATTTTGTGGTGTAACAACTTCAGGATAAGTTAATTTAATGGCAATTCTTAATGGAACTGCTAATTGATTAATACTTAAATTTGGATCTGGTGTAATAACAGTTCTTGCTGAATAATTTACACGTTTTCCCATTAAATTATGCCTAATTCTTCCATCTTTTCCTTTAATTCTTGATGATAAATCTTTTAATACAACACCTTTTGATTGAGTATTTGTAAAAGATGTATTATTAAAATATAATGCGATTTCAATCTGCAATAAATCAATATGTGTTTGTTCATATTTAGATGAATCAATTGATTTAACTGTTTTATTATTTGATTTAAATATATTTACTAATCTCATAGTTAAATTATCTTCTTTAACATGGGATGTTCCAAAATCCCCTCGAACAGATGGTCGAACCGGAATAGGTGGAATAAACAATACTTTGTACATTAAATTTTCTGGACGAGAACTTAAACCAAGTAATTTAGTATCATCATCACTAATATTTTTTAAAATATTAAAAACTCTTGTTGTTGGTATTGATTCATACATTTTTTTATTTTCATCACTGCTCGATATTTCAACTTGAATATTAATAGTTGTATCTTTCTTTTTTATCGATTTAATTGTTTTAACTGGATAATTACATTTTTTACATACTGAAATATTTTTAGAAACCCCTTTTAGAAATATAATTTTTAATTTATCATTTATTTTATTAACTTCTGCTGAATTCGTATATAATAGATTTGAACAATTTAAACATACACAATTTAATATATTCACAACTGTTTCATAATATCCAATATGATAAATAGGACTTGCTAATGTTATATGACCAGAATGTCCATCACAATATTGCATAGTAAGACCACAAGTAGCACATGTAAATTTATTATCTGTTGTTCCCATTCTACGATCATTTAATCCACCTACTTTTGCATCATTAGACACATGTAATTCACTTGATGTTATACCAGGTGAATCAGGTGGAAATACCGATCTTGCTAACACTTCATTATTCCCTAATACATTAAATTTAATTTCATCAATTTGAGTAATATTTTGAGAGTAATCAAACGTATTACCAAACATTATAATTATATATTATATATATTTATATTTTTAAATCAATATTTAATTTTATAGTAATATATCAATATAAAAATTGATAAAATTTAAATTAAAACGATATAAATTATAAAATGCTTCATCTATTAATTATTTTATTAGGTTGTAATAATCCTACATTACAAAACAATAGGATAGAAACGGGAATACAATTTGCATTATCAAATAACAATTCATATATCAATTGGTTTTTAACGGGTGGTATAAAAAATAAAACAGAAAATACAATTAGTGAAGCTGAAAAAATGGGTAATATTCTTAAATTATATAATTCAAAAAATTATACTTGGAATTATATTTATGATACATTATCAGAAAATACAGCTGAAAATATTATTAGAGCTTCTACATTTTTAAATAAATCTACTATTGAATATAATAATACATATATTATAACATCTGAATTTCATTACGAAAGAGTAAATAAAATGGTTGAAAAAATTATAATTAATTCTAATATAAAATGGATTTTAGCACCATTAGAAGAACCTGATTCAAGATATTGGGAAAAAATACATATACAAAATGTCAATAACGATATAGAAAAAGCTTTACAAAATATTATTTATAATTGAAATAAATATATAATATTCTTTTTTTATTATTTGGAAAACCTTGATTAAAATTATCTTTAATTTTAATTTAATTCATTTTAAGCCATTCATCTGTAATACGTTTAATTGATTTACTTCTCAAATTATAACAACCTTTTTCTGATAATCTTTTTGTAATATATTCATCTAATGTAATTTTTTTATTATTTTTCTTTTTATTATTATTTAAATTTGAAAACAAATTATTTAAAATAATAATTGTTAAAGTAATTGAATACCAAATAATAATAAATGATATTGCAGTTAATTCATTTAAACCATACATTTGAATTGAATCATTAAAGCCTAACATTTGAGACAGTTCACCAAAAATAGATATATTGTTAAACACTGTCATATCATCAAAATAGCTCATATTATTGTAATTAAAGTAGTAATATTAATTAATATTAATACATTAATATCAATTTTTAATATATAAATATTTATATATATACATAACTAAAAATGGAAAATATATTAATAAATTATCCTCAAATAGAACAACTAATAACTGCTATTGTTCGATTTGTAGAAATATCCGAAAATTCTAATATTGGACCTATTTATTTTCAAGAAATACCTAATTTTAATTTTAATATAGAAATATATCTAAATACTGTATTAGATTCATTGCCATATAAATTAAACTGTACAATTCATAATACACGTATTGATATTTTTTTTGAATCTATGTGTTTTTATCAAAGTCCAATTATAAATATAACACAATAATTCTACATTGATATTGTTTTTATTTTACTATCAATAACTAAAGAATTATTATGTGCTTTATCATGACAAGAATCACACAATACAATTAAATTGGCTTTATCATTTTTAACTATATGTTTATTATTTATATGTAATAAACCATTTGAAGTTTCCTCAAAATCTTTTTGATAATTTATATGATGAGTTTCTAAGTTAATATTTGATTTACAAAAATAACATTGATCAACATAAATATCTTTATTATATCTGGATTTTTGAGTATTCACTAATTTTGTATTAATATTTTGTTTTTCTAATAATTTATTTTTAAATCCATTCACAATATTTTCAAATGTAATATCTTTAATGATTGTATTCGCAATTAATATACCATATATTTGTTCTCCAATCCCTTTTTTTAATTTTCTATCAAATATTATTTCATTGTTTTTTCTTTCTATTGTTAAATGGTATAGTTCAATATTTTTAAGATTTTTAATTTCATCAAATTTAACAATATCGTGTAAGTGTGTAGCAAATAAAAATTTAGCATTTAATTCACTTAATTTAATAATAGATGCACTTACAATAGATAATGCAGATATATATTCAGTACCTCTACATATTTCATCTCCAATGATTAAACTGTTTTTATTTGAATTCGCAAGTATATTTTGCAATTCATTCATTTCAACAACAAATGATGAATAACCTTTAAATAAATTATCATTTCCTGCGATTCTTGTATATAAAGATGTAAATATAGAATATTCAAAATATTCAGTTGCTGTATATAATCCACATTGTGCCATTATTAAATTAATACCGATTGATTTCATTAAAATAGATTTACCACTTGAATTTAAACCAAATAATAACATACCACTCATTTCTTCATTTAAAACAATATCATGTGGTATATATTCGTGTTCTATAATTCTTTCAATTAATGGATGTCTTATTTTAGTTGCATTAATAAAAGAATTATCATTTTCAACAATTATTGGTTTATTATAATGATATAATTTACTAATATATGCATTGTTTGAAATATAATCTATCTTTGTAATTAGTTGTATTAATTGTTTAAAACAATCTTCATTTTCATCATACCAATTTTTAATATCTGTAATATAATATTCTTTACATAATGAAACTAAATCAACCATTAAATCATTTATTTCATTGGAATGAGTATTCAGTTTTAAAAATTTAATTTTAGTATCATTTTTTGTTTTTTCATCAAATTCAATATCTTCATAATATAATTTAGTAAATGAATCTAATTCTAATATTTTTTTTGTTTTAATAATTTCTTTTAATTTATTCCCATTTTTACGGGTTGTTCTTAAATAATAATTATTCTTTTTATCTTGTTCAATTGTTATTTTAATACTTTCATCTATTTCCTTAAAATAATTAATTATACTATCCAATACACCAATTCCATTGGATATTTTTAATTGTAAATCATCAATATCTTGTTTAATGTTTTTATTATATATTGAACTTTCCAAGTCTTTAAAAGTATATTTTTCAAATATATCAATAATGAATGTCTTATCAATATATTCAATAGAACATTTTAGTTTATCAATCATTTCTTCGTTAAACATTTCTAAAATATATTTATTTAAATTTGTATCTAAACAAAAATCAATTAATGATTGAATTGACTTTAATGAATTAAATAATCTTATAAATTCGTATAGATCCAAATGTTTTACAATAATTTTTCTAAAATATTTTTCAAAATCACAAGTCCCTTTTAATAATTCTCTTATTTCATCTGTTTTTCCATTCTTTAGTAATTTTTCAGTTAATTTATAACATTTTTTAATTGTTTTACTATTTGCATATGGATTACATAATCGATTGGTTAAATATCTTTTTCCTAAAGGTGTCATGCATTGATTTACAACATCATTAATAGATGAAAATTCACATTCTGCTGTTTGGTTATATTGATTAAAATCTACTAAATTTAATTGATATTTTGCATTGTTATATAATTTTAAATATATATTTTCATTAAAATGTTCTGGTTGTGAAATACCATTTAGTAAATTTGGATTTCGATCATTTATAAAATTAAATGCACCCATTAAAGAGATTAATGAAAATGTATTATTTTTTAAATTCAATTTATCCATTATAGATATTAACCCATTGTAATTATAAACTTTCGATAACAATATTTCCTGATATTTTTCCTTTTTATATTCAGGATTAACTGCATAATATTTAAGTATATTTTTTGTTCCAATATCTGTTAAGTCAAATACTTTTTGATTTGTTTTTGTATTATCTATTTCATAAACAATTAATTCTTTTGGTTCAAATTCTAAATAAAATCTATTTATTTCTGCAATACAATCATTCATATTCGCTGATGTTCCGTTATAATCATAATAAATAACTTTATTAATTAATATTTCACAAGCTGTAAATCCTATATTTATTGTATTGTAGGAAAATTTAGGTGATTTATTTATCTCAATATAAATACACATTAAATAATTTGTAATTTCATCCATTATATTTTCAATTTGGGTTGTATTTGAAATAATATTAGATACTTCTCTTGTAATATTTGGTGTTTCTCCTTTTTGATCAATAAAAATAATAGTATATCCATATTTTAAAAAAATATTTGTAAATTTAAATCTGGATATCAAATTAAACCCAATCATATAATAAAAATTGGATTCGTCATTTGCAGATGGTTTTTTAGATTTTTTAGCTATTTTTAAATTTGCCATATCACTTAAAGATACCAAATTTGTTTTCTTTTCCAAAGCATTATCATATATTTCATAAAAATCTCCTACCTGCATTAATATGGCTATTTTATTCCCATATTTTTTATTATAATAATCATATAATGAATAATACTCATCATAAATATATTGTTTTTTTGACATATTCCTAAATTTTAATATATTTATTTTTTTATACTGAATCCAATCTTTTCATTTGAAATTCTAACATTTCTTGTTTGATACTTGGATTTTTTCTAAAAAATAATTCAAATTTAACATTTTGTTCTGGTGTTAAACCGGTTATAATATCATCTTTTTCATCATCACAATCATCATCTTCGTCTTTATTAAGTGATTTTTCTTCAACTTCTTTTGGTTTAATCATTTTAACTTGTTTTTCTTCATCATCAGTTGATGAATAGGAAATATTATCATTTGTTTTAGCAAAACTGGCAGTTGGCATTGTTGTAGATGAATCAATATCACATTCTAAATTTAACATTTCTAAAGATATATCTTTAATAAAATCATTTCCATCTATTCTTTCATTAACATCTAAAGATAATTGTTGTTCTATTTTAAATATAATTTCCCTATATCCACGTATAGAATCAATATGTTTTGTTAATTTTGATTCTAAATTAACTGATTTTTTATAGATACCAATACCCGTATTAATAGTTGATAATATACCAGATATGATTATTAAACTAAAATAATAAGTTGTTGATACTGCAATACTACTACAAATAGTAATAATAGATGAAAATAAAATATTAATGATCAACAATCTATTAATTTGTTTTTTAATACTATTTTTATCTTTTTCATGTAATATATTTAATACTTTACATGTATTTATCCATTTTTTCAATTGTTTTTCTTTTTTTTTATTCCAAGTATTATTCATTTATATATATAAATAAATAGATTAAAAAAATTATTTTTTGCTACCTAAGATTAATTCCATAATTGTTTCTAAATCTTTTTTGTCAATCGGTTTTGCAATAAATCCATTCATTCCTGCATCATAACATTGTTTTTTAACATCATTCGATAAACTGGCTGTAACTGCAATTATAACAGTTGATTTATCACACTTTTCTTTATATTTAATAACAGCTGTTATACCACTCATTATTGGCATTTTTAAATCAACAAATGCAATATCAAATGTATCATTTACTAATTTATTGTAAGTTTCTAATCCATCTTCTGTTAAAATTATATTATTATATCCAAGATAATTTAATAATTCTAACATTACTTTTTGATTTTGTTTATTATCTTCTGCTACTAATATTTTAACGTTTTTATTAACATCTGGAACTATTTTATCACAATCTGGATTTACATTACTAATTTTATGTAAATTATTATTTATCATAATTTCATTGTGTATTTTAGCAACATTATATTGATTACTTGTAAATATTAAATTAAGTAAATAACTTATTTTTGTTTTATCTATAGGTCTTAATAATTTATAATCATATGATAATATTTTATTTTCATGCGAGGTAATATCTAAAATGATAACTTTAATTGTTGCATTTTTAACTCTTTGTATTTTAAAAATATCATCTGACGACAAATCATTCATATTTAATAAAATAAATTCAAAATTAAAATTGTTATTGGTTAAATACATTATTGTTTCATCAATAGATGATGTCAATATTGGTTTAATATTATATTCTGACATCATTGAAAATAATGAAATTCGTTCTTGTACTTCTTTATGATAAATAAGAACATTTTTATTTGTAAAATATTTTTGTAAAATATCCATATCTAATGTTTCTTTAAATATATGAAATGGTATTTTAATATTTACAGTTGTTCCTATATTTATTTTGCTTTGTATACTAATATTCCCTTTATATAATTCGATAATGTGTTTACTAATCGCTAATCCTAATCCTACACCACATATATCGCTTAAATAATCGTTTTCAATTTGTCTAAATGAATCAAAAACTTTATCTATTTTATCATCAGGTATTCCTATTCCAGTATCTTTTATTTTAATGGATAATTCACATTCATTTTCATTTAAAGTGTTTGAACTAACAATAATATTTACAGAACCTTTTTTTGTAAATTTTATTGAATTTGAAATAATATTCATTAAAACTTGTTTAATTCTTATTAAATCTCCAATTAACATATCTGGAACATCATTTGAAATAACAAAATCAAATTTTAAATCTTTTTCATTTGCTTTTTGCAATAACATAGAATGAACACTGGATATACATTTATTTATGGACATTGGAGCCATTTTTAATTTAATGCCGTTATTAATTATTTTAGAAAAGTCTAAAATATCATTTAAAATATCCATTAACTGAATACCACATGTTTTAATAGTATCCACATAATCATATTGTTTAGAATTTAGATTTGTATTCATTAACATTTCAATCATTGTTATAATAGCATTTAAAGGGGTTCTAACTTCATGACTCATATTTGCGATAAAACTCATTTTATGGTGTTCAATTTCTTCCATATTGCGAATGTTTATTAACACATTACTGATAAATTTAGTAAAGGGTTCTAATTTTTTAATTTCAGAATCTGTAAAATTTACTTTATCTTTACGTGCAAATGCAATAACACCAATTACTTCATTATTTTTTAATAATGGAAATGAACAAAATGTATTAATGAGTTGACAATTTTCTGTTTTTATATATTTTGAATATTCAGATATATTATTACAAACAACATATTTTTTTGTTTCTATTACTTTATCATGAAAAAAATCATTTGGTATGAAATCATTATAACCATTTTTATCATATGTTTTTGTATAATTATTTACATCAAATCCATATACACCATAATATTTTATAAATTTTTCATTTTTTGAATTATTTTGTAATTCTCCAATCAATCCATAATCACAATTTATAAAATTACATATTTTAGTTAGATTAAAATTTAGTAATTCATTTATATTTATATTTTTTATGTTGGACAAGTGTTCAAAACACTCGTTTATCATTATTATCATATCATTTGAATTTCTTTCATTCATATATTATATATATATAATATACTGGGATTTAATATTTAACATATAAAAATTGATTAAATATATATTTACATCCTTTTATATAATAAATTTAACTTAAAACAATAAAAATGACATCGTGGAGAAATACTGTATTGGGGTATAATGGTTTATCAAAATATGAACAAGATGAATTTCTTGAAGAATATTTTGAATATTGTAGAAAAAATATATTTGAACCTGAAAAATTATTAAAATTTCGTATATTATTGAGTGTAGAAACAGTAAATATGAATGATAATATCTTTTTACTATTGAATAAATTGATATCATCCTGTCTTAAAAAATATTGCAGTATTCCCAGAACAGAAGAAGAAATGTTAAATTTTATAAAACAATTATTTATAAAGCAAAAAGAAAGACTTGAAAAAAATAAATATAATCTTCGTACAAGAGAGGAAATATCAAGTTTTGTATTACAATCATTTATATAAAAATTGATTAAATATATGACTGAATGGTTTAAATTAAAAAGAATAAAAAGCATCAACAGAATCAAAAAATGGCATCTTGGAGAATTACAGAAGTGAGAAAGAGAGGATTTGGTTCTTATTTTCTTTTTAAATATTGGGAGTATTTTGATGGAAATGAATTTGATCCCAATAAACTTGTCCAATTTCGTTTTATATTGAGAATGGAGACTGTAAGAGGATATGATCATAAAAATCAAATTTTGAATGTACGTATCGCAAATGAACTACAAAAATATTGTCTTTCTATAAATGGAGCAACAGAAGAAGAAATGGTTGTCTTTGTTCATAAATTACTTAAAGAGTTAATTAAACCCTTGCATTGTGGAAAATATGAACGAAAATAAGGTGGCATACTGAAAAAAGGTTGGATGACAGAAACATAATAATTTATTTATATATATAAAGGAACATAATTATTGATATAATATTTTATATATACATATAGACTATGGAAGAAGATAAATTACCTGCTTTTAATAAAATTTTAAAAAAGTATTATGGATTTGAAAGTTTAAAACCAGAACAATATGATATTATAAATTATATTTTAAACAATTATGATGTCATTGCTATGTTAAGAACAGGATATGGAAAATCATTAATTTTTATTATGATACATTTAATTACAAAAAAAAATGTATTAGTAATATCTCCATTAATTTCACTAATGAATGATCAATTGGAAAAATTAAAAGCTTTAAAAATAAATGCATTTCTATTTAATGGAACATTGTCTAAAACTGAAATTTCAAATAATAAAAAAAAATTAATTAAAGAAGGTGAAACTGGAATTATATATATAACACCCGAATACTTTGTACATTCAAATGCTTTTATAACTGATTTATATGATACTAATAATATAGTATGTATAACAATAGATGAATGTCATTGTATTAGTTCATTTGGATTATCTTTTCGTCCAACTTATTTAGAATTACAAAAAATTAAAGAAATTTTACCAAATGTTCCAATATTAGGTTTAAGTGCTACTGTATCATCCAAAGTAAAAGAAGATATTATAAAAACATTACAATTGACTAAATATAAATTAGTATCGGGATCATTTGATAGACCTAATTTATATTTAAAAGTTTCTAAAAATGATCATAATACAATGGATGAAATTATAGATTTAATTAAAAGATATCCGGATGATAGAATTATTATTTATTCATTAACCAAAGATGGAACACATAAAATATCCAATAAATTAAATGAAATAGGATTTATAACAGATACATATCATGCTGGAATGGGTGATTATGAAAGAGAAGTTGTACAAACTAAATTTAAAAATAATGAATGTAAAATTATTGTATGTACATGTGCTTTTTCAATGGGTATTGATTTAGATATTCGAATGATTATTCATTTTAATTGTCCTAAAAATATAGAGAGTTATTGGCAAGAATGTGGTAGAGCTGGAAGAGATGGAACACCTTCAGAATGTCATATGTATTTTTCAAAACAAGATATGAAAACAAATCGTTTTTTCTTGAATAGTTATAAAGATGCTGAAAAAAGATATCAAGAAGAACAAATACAATTAATTGAAAATTATATTTATACATCTGAATGTAGAAGAAAAATATTATTATCTTTTTTTGGAGAAAATATAGATAATTGTAATAATTGTGATAATTGTTTAACTAAAAAAAAAGTTATTAAACAAAATTTTTTAAAACAAACATATTTATTCATTTCATTATTGAGAAAATATGATGGAAAATATGGTGCTGGACAATATATTAAAATTCTTATAGGACGTAAAATTAAAGAGGAATTTATGGAATTAGATGAATATAAACAAGGATTGGTTTTTGGTAAAGAAGATTATTGGAAATCAATTGTTCAAATGTTAAAATTAAATGATTTTATTAAAGAAAAGCAAATTAAAGGGGATTTTGGATCAACGATTGAAACAACAACCGCTTCCAGATTATGGTTAAAAACAATTAAAAATGATTATCCAACTTATATAAAATTATTAACTGATATAAATTCTACGAAACAATTATTATTTGAACCTGTTGAAGTAGATATTAAAGTTAAAACAGTTAAATCTAAAAAAACTTCTTTTACACAAGCGGTTTAAATTATTTCTTAATAATTAAATTTTTTTCTATAAAATCTTCATCATCAATATCATCAAATATAATATTCATTGGATTTTTTTCGGCTTCTCCTTCAAAAAAAGTATATTCCAAATCATTAAAATAGTAATCTTGTACAAACCAATTTTCTTTTCTATAAACTACATTTCTTTTTTTAGCCCAATTTTTATATATTGAAAACATATCACTAATATCAATAACAAGTGGTATTTTGGATAAATCATCTATTTCATCTTTTCTTAAAATTCTACCAATAGATTGAATAATTGTTTTTTCTTGTTTAATAGGTAATGCTAAAATAATGGTATCTAATCTTGATATATCTAATCCTTCTTCAGCTAATTTTAATGTTGCAAAAATAATATCACCTTCATTTTCTGCAATTTTTCTTTCCGATTTTTTACTTGAACCCATATAATAACAAGTTTTATATATATGTTCTTCATTATTTTGTTTTATTATTTCATCAATCCCATTTTTTAATGTATTTAAATGTTCTACACGATCACTAAAAATAAATATCTTTCTTCCTAATGATTTAACTGTATTGATTATTTTGATAATTAATTCGTTTCTTGTTGGAATAGCTATTAAATTTGTTTTCATAGTTATATTATCTGGACAACTTTTTCTATCAAATCGTCTTGTTTTTTCAACAAATAATGGATTTTTTGAACTAAAATATATGCGTTTAATTAAAACACGATAATCATATTTTCTTTTCAAAACATATAATATATCTCCAACAAACCAATTAATTAATTTTAACATACCATCATTTCTTTCTGGTGTTGCTGTTAATCCAATTGTATATTTACAAGATGTTTTTAATAATACTTTTGAGAAAAAAGAAGATCCTAAATGATGTACTTCATCATATATGACTAATCCAAAATCATCAAATTCATCTTCATATTCTTTTCCACAAATAGTATGAAGCATACCAATTACAATATCATTATCTAATTCTATTTTTTTTTGACGAATAATACCAACTTTTGCATCTGTAAATGCTTTTATTCTATCTATCCATTGATCCATTAAAAATTCTTGATGAACTATAATTAAAGTTTTTACTTTTAAAATACTTGCTAAATAAATAGCCATAATTGTTTTTCCAGATCCACAAGAACATTTCAAAATACCGCCTAATGGATCTGGATTTTCAGTAAATTTTTTCATAACAAAATCAATACATTCTTGTTGTGGTTTTCTTAATGTTTTATTAAATACAATATTAATTTCTTTTGGATTATAAAATGAATTTGTACATTTAAATTTATAATTTAATTCATCATCTATTTTTATTTTTCGATTCGCCATAAATTTTGGTATTATTAAGTAATCATCTGTTTCTTCATAAACAAATATTTTTGTTATAACCTTATTAAAAATATCTTCTTCGGTTGATAATGTTAAATAATTTTTTATATTTGTAAAAACATTTTCATCATATTTAGATTTACGAATACAAAAATTACTATTTGTTAAAACACCTTTTATTTTTATACTCATAATATTATATAATATTGTTATTTAAAATCAATTTTAAATATTTTAGTAAAATATAATATAATATAATATTATGGAATTAACTCAAGAAGATAAAAAAAATATATTAATAATCGCATCATTAATATTATTATCAGGAATTTTTAATATCTATTCTTTAGATATTTATAATAATAAATGTGTTAAATTATTATTACTTGTATTCATATTATGGGGTGCAACAATTAATGTTTATTTAACCATACTTATGGCTGTTTTATTATTTGTAATATATCAAATGATTATTAATAAACAAATAACTGAAGGATTTAATCCAAGTAATATTGATGGAAATAATTATTTAGAAAATCCATTATTAACCAGAGATGAATTAGAAAGAGTTGATATGATAGATTTAGAACCCATTACACCAAGACAATATAATATTAATCTAATTAACCAAGGTAAAAATTTATTAAATCAAGTACATTCTATGCAAGATGATTTAAAAGTAAATTATGATGTTCGTGAAGATAATATAATGAATATTACTAAAAGAGATGCAATGGTATTAATCAATAGTGGTGAAAATGGATTAGATCCATCTATGGGATTATACAATAGTTCTTTAATAAATAAAAAATTTAATTTTAATAATGAATATAATAAATTATTAAATGACAAAACATTAACAAAAGAAGAATTTGATGAAAATCTAAATAATATTTATAATAATTTAAATATACAATAATTTTATAAACTTATTATATATATATAATGTCTACAAATACTGTTTATGGAATTTCTACTAATAATAATTTAGAAAAAGTAAATAATAATCAATGGACAATTATTGGTGTGATAATTGTTCTTGCAATTGTTGCTGCAATTATTGGGTTTGGTATTAAATATTTAACAACTGAACATTTTGGTTCTTTACCAGATAATGAAACCAGAAGAAAAGATTTACAGTATATAATGAATCAAAGTAATCCAACAGCAACTGAAGAAATTGCAGTTAGAGATTATTATATGGATGCAAAAGATCCTAATTTTAATACATTAAATGATTTACCATTTTTAATTGATCCGGTTAATCCAACTCAAGGATATTACTATAATAGAGTTAAAATGGAAATGAATCCAGATAGTGAATTAATGAGAAAAGAAAAAATGAATTTAGCAAAGGTAAATAAACTTGTTAATGATCATGTTGATACAGTTAAACCACCAAATGATATTGGATTCAAAGGTTATAATAATTATGTAGATTTAAGAGAAGATAGTTATGCACCTGTATATTCCATTGGAAAGAGTTTATTAGTTCCCTATACAGATTTTCCTGTACCATCATAATTTTATTATATAGTATATTTAATTATGGATTTACCAAAAGGATTTTTTTTATTATTAATCATGGTCGGTAGTGTATTATTAGCAGTTTATTTTATGACAGATAAATTTTTAGAACAGAATAAACCAAAAACAATATATAAATATATTCCCAGAAATTTGGAAGAAGAAGAAACAAGTCCAATTTATGTTTCAGAGATATTTAAAACAATGTTTAGTCAACCAAGTACTTGGATTAATTCACAAGATGAAGATACTATAAGAAGACAAGAAAATTTAAATAATTATTTTATTTCATTAATGTAAATTACATAATATTAGCAAAATTAGTTTCATCATTAAATATATGATTATCTAAATTAATTCTAATATTTCCAACGTATTTAATATATTTTTCAAATATTGGTTTCCATTCAACAAATTTTCCATCTGTTGTAAATGTAAAATTTTCTATATGATTTGCCATTGATAATAATGTTAAACATACTATTAAATCATATGGTTTATTATTTGTTTTGCAAAAAGAATTTTCATTTATTTTATTAAAATCTACTATAAATGTTTCATATCCATCTACACCATTAAATATAATTTCATTTGTAGTTATAAATGGTTTAGATGAACTAAAACAAGTATGTTTTTCATCCGTTTCTTGTAATTTAATATTTTTATTCATTTTTATAAATAATTTAACCTCATTTATTATTTTAATTCTAATATCATTTGATATAATTGTACTATAAGACCAATAATGTGAGTATCCCATTTTATTATAAATAATATATATTATTATTTATTTTATTTCAATAATTAGACATTATTATTTTCTTGTCTATATTTTTCTAATATTCCATTTTTTTCATTCCAATTATTGTCATAATTATTTGAATGATAGGATACAAACTGTTGACATCCTATTTTTTTTTCTAATGGTTTGTCTAATGCTTTATACCAAAATAATTTATCACTAAAATCTAAATCAGCGCCACAATTTGCAATAACCATTGCACAATGATCTTTAGTAAGTTGTTTAAATACATTAATGAATGATTTTAATGATTTAAAAATACCTGTATAATGTTCATATAATTTTTTTAAATCAGATTGAATATCTGTTGCTAATAAAATAAAATAATCAAAATTACTTCTTAATTCGGGTCTAATTCCTAATGGTGCTTGCATAGTTAAAATAAATAATATTTTATAATGTCTTCCATTATACATAAGTTCCGCAATTAATGGATCTTTTGCCCAAACACCTTTATCTGATAAACAATCATCCATTAATAAAAATGCTCTTGGATCAATTACAACACCATCTCTTAATTTATCTTTTTGTTTTTTAATCATCGTTTCTTGTCTAAATAATAATTTTTCAATTATTTTTGATTTATATTCATAGTGAATATAGGTGTCAGGAAAAAATTCGGCATAAAAAGGTTTATCTTGTTTATATTCTGATTTTGCAATTACAATTCCAACTGGAATATCTCTAAAATGCCTTAAAATATCTCTACAAATCCATGATTTACCACTTCTTCTTTTCGCAATTATAACAATAGTAGGATTATCAGGCATTTTATGTAATTCAAATTTTTTTACACCCATTTTTTTCTCATCAACAAAAATATATTTTAATTCGCTACTCATAAAATATAATTATATAAAAAAATTCATTTTAGTTCATATTTATACATTTACATCCATATACATTGTTTTATTTGCATGAGGAATAAAAATATCATTTTGTTTTAATTGATATGATTTATTACCTCCTTTAGCAGGAGAAATAAAATCTATACCTGGAGGTTTTTCTATCATAATAGATGGTCTTATTATTGGTGCATCATTAACTGGAATTATGGGTTTCATTTTTTGTATAATTTCTATTGGTTGTACCGGATTTTTATATATAGTATAAGTAGTAGGTTCTTTCTTAATTATATCTATATCAGTACCACCTACTTTTGATTCATATTTATCACCAATAACTAATAAAGAAATTAATGTAATAACAGCTGTAATTAAAATAGGATTTTTAAAATCTCCATTTAAATAACAATTATCAGAATTTAATATTTCAAAATTATAGTATATATACACTAATACAAAAATTACTAACATAGTAATAAGCAAATTATCTACAAATAACATTTTAACATAATCTTCATTTTCAAATGGCATTATATAATTATGAAATATAAAATTATTTATACTGATTTAATTAAATCAACAAAATATTGTTCCATTTCATTATCATCTTTATTGTTTTTATTTACAGTTTTTTTATTAGATTTTTTTAAAGGTAATGAATCTTCTTCTGTATTTTCTTTTGAATCATTTGATTTATCTTCAGAAACATCTTTAGAATCATCTTCAGAAACATTATCAGAAACATTATCAGAAACATTATCAGAAACATCATCAGAATCATATTCAGAATCATCTTCAGAAACATCTTCAGAAACATCTTCAGAAACATTTGATTTATTCTCAGTATCTTCTAAATTATTTACAGAATCATTTAATTTCTTTAATTTATCTTCAGAATCATTTGATTTCTCTTTTTTTTCTAATATATCATGTTTATTAAAAGAAACAGTTTTTTCTTGTTCATCGCTTACAAAAATTTGCTTATTTTCATTTTTTTTAACAATGTTTTCAGCAAATGTTTTTCTTTCATCTAATACTTTTGAATTTAATATTTTAGAAATTTGTAATTCAATTTCTTCTTGAAGTAGTTGTTTATTATCTTTCATACTATTTTTAGAAATATCTGTTTCTAAATATTTTCTCATAATGTCTTCAAATGGTAATGATAATTTAATAGCATTTTCAATACATACTTGAATAACTTCATATATTTTATCTTTTTTACCTAATCTTGTTAATATTTCAGGATTATTAATAAAATAATTAGAAGTTTCAATATAACATTTATGAATAAAATCTTTATAATTTATATTTTCATAAACAGTATTTGATAAATATTTAGTATCTGGATAAGTAAGTATCATTGCATAACTTTTAAAAGTACATTTAATAATATTATCAAATAATTCAGCATGAATATAATTATTTTTTAATTTTTTATATTCTGCTTCAATTTCTTGATTATTAAATTTTTTAATATTTTCAACGTACATTTTAAATACATCAAATTGATTATATTTAATATTTTTTTCATCAAATTTTTTGACTACTTTATTTGCTTCATTAAACATAATTTCAATACCTTCATATAGTTTAGGAACAAGAATACTAAATAATAAATTTGAAAAAATATTTTTATTTTCAATTAGATATTGATATTGATAATCCATATTTATATATTATAATATTTTATTATTATTAAAACGATAAAAATTTTAATTATAAAATCCTATTGATTTATAAGTATCGTAATATAATTTTGTAATATCATAAATATTATTTTTACCTAATACTAAAGGTAAATAATCATTAATATCAAAATTAACATTTTTTTGAATACATTTATATAAAATACATTTCGTATCTTTTGCTAATACATCAATATCATAATCTATTGTATTTTTAATTTCTAATATTTTCGCTATTTTTTCACATATGTAATGAAATAAATATTTTGTTGGATGATTCATAGAGTAAAACAATAATTTCTTTTTATAATTATTTTTTACAAACCTATATATGGATATAACATAAATATTTTCACTATTATATTTATTTTTTGTATTTTCACTTCTGTTATTTAATTCATTTAAACTATTTTCAGCAATACTTTCAAGTTCTTCACTTGTTATAAAGTCAATATTATTAGCATAATTATCAATATAATGTTCTATTGGTAAATCATCATTATAACATTCCATCATTTTATAATAATGATAATCAATTGGTTTATTTAACATTTTATCATTAAACATTTTATAAGTTAAATCAAAATAATAAAAATTAAAATAACAACTATCAAAAATGATTATTTTACAATTTTGTTTTGCATTATTAATTATATATGAGGTAGATAAATAATCAACATCTCTATAATTATCATTAATTGGTTGTGTAATAATTATATCACAAGTTTTAATAATATCAGTAAAATAATTTTTATCTATTTCTCCTAACCAGCACATAATGGTAAATGTTTTAAATTTTTTTGGAGATAAATTTAATGTTTTTTCAACAGCATATAATTGACAATTGCCATAAAATAATATATTTATCATAATAATATATTTATTATATAATATTTTGTTTATATACACCAAATAATACAAATTTTATTATTATTAAAAAAAAATTTAAAAATTATAAATTATAAATATAATTTATGATTGAATACCTGCATTTCCACCTCTGTTTGTGTAAAATTCAGCTTGACTTGGTTTAATGCAAGGGCATCCAGTACCATTTGAATTTGAA
>Ga0315284_10002857_pt1 | contig 24607 bp, 15 predicted proteins | sample YL17G09_16_MG_FD_203696 | JGI IMG/M metagenome (GOLD analysis project Ga0315284, IMG submission 203696) | Sediment microbial communities from Yellowstone Lake, YNP, Wyoming, USA - YL17G09_16 | ecosystem: Environmental > Aquatic > Freshwater > Lake > Sediment | place: USA: Wyoming | collected...
CCGATCTCCAAACAACTCACGACGGCGTACAGTCATGGAGTACCGCGTTTGATTCTTTTCATTTGGAGATGACACGAGGCGGGGTCTCCGCCTCGTGTCATCTCGCGAATCGCATTCGTCACTTGGCTAAATCGCCCGCCACACCGTTGACCAGTTTGTTCGGGTCGATGTGTTTGACGAGGGCCGCGCGGATTTGATCTCGGGTCAGTTTGGAGACGGCGCCCTCCAACTGAACGCTAAACTCGAGTGTGCGCCCAGCGTAGAGGGCATTCGCCAGGAGTGAGGTAAGCTGCGTGTCATCGCCGCGTTTCTGCTGCTCGCCTTGCAACCAGCCTTGTTGTGATTCGGCAAGTTCTTGGTCTGTGATTCCGTCCGCGAGTAGTTTGACCAGTTCCTCGTGTGCCAGTGTCATGACTTTCTCGATGTTCTGCGGATTGGCGATGCCATACATGGAAAACGTGGCACGCGGGTCGAGTGACGCAGCCCGAAAGCTCGAACCGACACCGTAGGATAGTCCCTCTTTCTCACGGATACGTCCCATCAGGCGTGAGGCGAATCCGCTGCCGCCAAATGTTTCGTTGGCGACGACCAACGCCGGATAATCGGGGTCCGCATCCGAGAGCGGCAGCACGAGGCCGGCGAAGTACATCGCGTTCGCCTTGTCGGGAGTCCGGACCTTGATCGTATCTCCCTTCATCGCTCCCTCCGCACTGCGACGAATCCGCTGGTAAGGCTGTTCCGTTTTCCAGTCACTCAATGTTGCCGCCAGAGCCTGTTTCGTGGCGAGTTCGTCGAAGTCGCCAATCACAACCAATTCCCCGGCCTGCGCCGAAAGGAACTGGTCGTAGACCCGCTTCACGTCGTCGACATGAAGATTTGCAATCAACATCAGCTCATCGGACATGCTTGGAAAATGGCGAACATCGCCGGGCGGATACGGATTCAGTCGCTGATTCACCAGACGCGGAGCAATCGCTTGCGGCTCAGTCGCCTGTTCCTCAAGGGCGCTGCTCTTCTGTTGTTGTAGGATGGCGAACTCGGTTGTCGGCAGCGACGGCTCACGCAGGACCTGCCGCAGCAGGTCGATCACGTCATTCAAATTGGCGCGCTTCGTCTGGATCGTGAAGTCGACAGAGCCGGCCGATCCACTGGCCCTCCAACTGGCATTGAGTTCGTCCAGCCGATCCTGAATCTCGGCCGCATTGAGATGCTTGGTGCCACGTGTCATCAGTTCGGGCAGGAATTCGCATGCCGGACCAAGGCCGAAGAGGGTCTCGGCTTTTCCGTAACGCAGCCGCAGTGTGAGGACAACGTTTCCGCCGCGATTCTTTTTCGTCAGAAATGCTGTTTGAACACCGGCAATGGTTGAGCGATGGACGCGTTTCTCAATGGCGGCGGGCGAGGCATCGAAAGCCTCGCCGATCGAGAATTCTGGGCGACCGCTGTAGTCCTTGAACAACGTGGCGACTTCGGGCGGTGCTGCGATCGGAGTGCGTTGCGGTTCCGTGGTCGGAACATAAAGTCCAACCGTGCGGTTGCTCGTTTGCAGGAACTTCTGGGCAACGCGGTTTACGTCGGCGGTGGTCACTTGCTGCAGTCGGTCGCGATGCAGGAAAAACAAACGCCAGTCGCCGGCTCCTGCCCACTCGGACATCTCTGCGGTGAGCCTCGGTGTATTGGTCGATGCCTGATCCCACAGCTTGAGCAATGTCTTCTTGATGCGTGTCACTTCCACATCCGTCGCACCGTCTTTGACCAACGCTTCGATGGAGTCATTCATTCCTTCGAGGACGGCAGTCGGTTCATGGCCCGGAGCCACTTCAGCGGCAAAGGTCATCACGCTGGGATCGTGCCACGCATAGGCATTACCTTCGATCTTCGCCGCGCGGCGGCGTTCGACCAACGCCTTGTAAAGTCGTCCGCTCTTGTCACCCGACAGAATGCCTTCGAGCACAGCGACCGCAGCAAAGTCCGGATCGGTTGCGGCGGGGATGTGAAACATGACCGACGCAACTGGTACTTTTCCAACGCGCCGCAGAGTGACGTGACGCTCGCCGTCTTGAGCGGGTTCATCGGTGTACGTGCTTCGAATCGGTTCGGTTGGGCGTGGGAGTGGCGAAAAGTATTTCTGAACGAGTGCCAGTGCATGGGATTCCTCAAACCGACCGCCGATGAACAGGACCACGTTGTCGGGACGATAGTATCGTTTGTAAAAAATTCGGAGGTTTTCAACGGGGACTCGTTCGATGTCGGCTCGATTGCCAATTGTCGACTTACCGTAGTTGTGCCACTCGAAGGCCGTTGCCAGCATCCGCTGTTCGAGGATCATCTTGGCGTTGTTTTCGCCCATCTCGAACTCGTTGCGGACGACGGTCATCTCACTCGATAAGTCCTCGGCCTTGATCGGGCAGTTCACAAGTCGGTCGGCCTCGAGACCGATGGCGTATTCAAGATTGTCATCGCTAGCGGGCAGAGTCTCGTAGTAATTTGTCCGGTCGGTCCATGTCGAACCGTTATAATCCGCGCCGCGTTCTTGAAGGTCGCGGTCGGAGTGCGGATGCTTCTCCGTCGGCTTGAACAGCATGTGTTCCAGCAGGTGCGCCATCCCCGTTTCACCGTAACCCTCATGCTTCGAACCAACAAGCACGGTCATATTGACCGTCACTTTCGGCTGTGAAGGCTCGGGAAATAAGACGACCTTCAACCCGTTCGACAACTGATACTCGGTGAACCCTTCGACGCTGTTCACCTTTGTTGGGGCCGCCTGGTCGGCCGCCGAGCAGACGACATGACTCATCACAACAGCCAATCCTACGCCGTACAAACTTCGTATGCTCATTACAGAAAACTCCATTGAGACCAAATCTTCTCCCAATTCTTTTCGCTTGTGTCACGCAACGGAAGGTTATCGACCCAGAACGGACTGTGCGAGGGACGGACACCGGGACCGCATACGAATTGTCTCTTATGTCCTGCCTCGTTTTCAAGAGACAGAGATGATGAACATCCGCCGAGCCTGGCGAATTTCATTGCACGCGGTCGTTGGATTTCAAAAAAGCATTCGTGGTCAACCGATCCAATTGTCTGGAGAACAATGCGTTCCAAAGAGAAACACCCTCGTTATTGGACATTGCGAGAGGGGATGTCATCTGCGATCCGGAATTTGGCCGACCGATTCGTCCGAGTTAAAAAAGATGGATGGATCACGATTCTCCTTGGATTTCTTCGGCGGAAACGTATGGTCGAGATTTTGGATGACAAGGGTTTCGTTCTATGAGGCACGATTTGAGGGGGAATGGCTAGCCGGCAGGAAAAACTCGAGGACGTGAGCGACCAGAACCTCGAGAAGAGTTGCTTTAACAGCAAAAGGATCTTGCTCAATCGGGCTGCGCCGTCCACGCGGCAAACGCAAACGGAATTGTCGACTCCTTGGCAGCCGGCGTGGCGGGGGCGGGAGGGGTAAAATGTTTGACAGAAATGTCAGCGCCTCCGACTCAGTCAGAAACGAACGGGGCTTGCCATACAATTTTAAGTCGGCCGCTCAGCTCTGTGATAAAGATTGTCAACGAAGTATCCTGAAGTTGCTGTCTGTTCACCTGTCGACGGAGAGTGTGGTTAGCTTTCGACAGCGTCTTTAAAAAAGAACCGCTGCGCCACACAGAATTCAACAGGACGTCACCCCTCTAGATCTCGAGGCCACGACAACGACGATCGAGAAAAAACATGAGATGGCATCGCCAAGATCAACATCCCGAACCGATTTCATGGGTGATTCTTATTGTCGCCGCGTTGATTTCGTTGATCGGTCCGTCCCTCCTCCAAGCCGATCTTATCAAGCTTTCCAACGGGGGTGAGCTTCGCGGGCGGATCATCAAAAATCCGATGAACAAGGGGGCCGCTGAAGAATGGATTCACCTGGAAACGTTGACGGGCGCACGAGTCGTCGTGCATCAGAGCGACACTCAGTTTGTGACCATCAGATCGTTGACCGTAGAAGAGTACGAGGGGCATGCGAAACGCGCTGTAATGACAGTGGAGTCTCAATGGCAGTTGGCGGAATGGTGCCGACAAAAGAGTCTTTCACAACAGCGGCAGGTCCATTTGATGGAAATCGTGGAAATCGATCCAACACACGCGAAGGCGCAGGCCGCACTTGGCCGGGTCTGGCACAATGGAGAGTGGATCGACCGGGATGAGCTAATGGCTTCCCGGGGGTATGTGAAATACAAGGGAAGGTATGTTACGACACAGGAACTCGATGTTTTTCAGCAGACCACTGACGAACTCGATCAAGAGCGCGCGTGGTATAAAAAGATCAAATTGTGGCACGGCTGGCTCGTTGGAGCTCAGGAAGAACGCCGAAAGACGGCCGTGAACGCGTTGAAGCAAGTCCGTGATACGCACGCGGCTCCGGCCTTGATTCGGTATCTTTGCGAGTCCAGCAACGCTGATGTGCGGTTGCTGGGTTCGACGGTTCTTTCAACAATGGCGGGGCACCGTGCCGTCAGCGGCCTGGTGAAATTGACACTGTTGGACGTCGATTCTGAAGTACGCTTCGTATCACTCAACGGAATTCAGCCGGAAAACTTCGAATCAGCGCAACCTGTGTTTATCAAGGAGCTGAAAAGTGCATCCAACACAGTTGTGGGTCGTGCCGCCGTGGCCTTGGTCCGAGTCGGAGATTCCAAGGCGATCGCGCCGTTGATCGACGCACTGATCACGACGCACCGCTATAAGGTTCGGTCTGATGAGCTCGTCGGCGAAACATACAGTTTTGGAACGGATGGAAGTTTTGCATCGGGATCGGATTCTAGGCTTCCTCCGGATGTCGAATTGGCGTTGCGAACCGGACAACTGCCTCAGGGAGTGATTGTGCTCCCGTCACCGACGACAGCGAATCTGCAGAAGAAAATGGTTCTGGTGAAAGTTCAGCACCGGAACCACGATGTGCTGACAGCGCTTCGAAAGATGACTCAGCAAGACTTCGGCTACGAGAAACGAACATGGCACCTCTGGTGGGCGGCGGAAAAGACAGTCGGAGGCTCAGACAAGCCGTTTCCCAAAAAATAGCTCAGACTTGCGAAGGGCGATGCTCTTGATCAAGCAACGTGCCAGGGTCAATCGCTGTGGAAGATCCTCGGCTCATCAGGAAATCCGGGGCAATGGTTTGCCCCGGCGTGAACACCGGTCGAGCGGAGCAACGGGGTGATTGAGCTTCCGCAGCGCGGAAATGCCCGCCGCCAAATTCACAGGGTTTCTGAAGTCACAAGCCCGGCACACGAATTTCACCGAGGGATTCGGTTCGGCAATCGTGGCTCGGTTACGGATTCGCAGTCGTTGTCGCAGACTCCAAACACTTTCTGGCCATGCCGTGGCACGATTAACAGGCGATCATCGCAGATCCGCTAGCCCATTGGATCGACTTCTCCGATTCAGCAGAGTGAGAGCCGTCATTCTTCTGGACTGCAAGAGACATATGACTGGCGGCGGGCGAAAACATTGATCGTCTGGCATCGGCACTCGGGCTGGATCCGATTGACATTGCGGAGACCGAGTTGATCAACCGTTCGCCGATGTTTCCACGAGGCGACTTGCACCTCTGGTGCAGATGCCAACACGAGATCGTCTTGAACGAAATGTGAGTCTTCAGCGATTGAGGAAAATAACCGGCACTCAGCGACACACTGCGGATTGGCAACGCTATTTCGAATGTGATGCAGACACCGACGCCACAGAAATCCTTAGGATTGTCCGGCCTAACAACAAACGTTGAACAGCCTCGCTGATCGCCGTTGAAACCCCGACCGATCTAGCCTGTGCGACGCGGAAGAAGATTTTCGCGAGACGGAGTCTTGCGAATGATCAATACGCCCTTGGAACTTAGCGGACAAATCTTCGAGTGGTTTACTGAAAGCACTTCAAACAGGGTGGATCGGCCCACACTGCAAATGGAATTTCTCTGCCTAGAGCCTCGGTAAAACGGCGAAGCGAACTTTCTTGATGCCGCTCCGTGCGGCCGAAAGCAACAACGGTTCGACCACCGAATAGGGGAGATTTCGATCAATTCGAATCCGCAATTCGGTCGAGTTGGCTCCGTGTTCCTCCGCCATCAACAGGAGTTGTTTTTCGATTTCGTCAATGGAGGCTTCATGTGCTCCGAGTCGCAGTCGCCTGTCCGTTGCAACGGTGACGACAACTCGACTGGTGGCGTCCTGTTGGTCACGCCCCTGAGTGGCTGTCGGCAACTCAACATTTTCGAGTTGCTCGTGGCGAATGAAGTGGCTGGCGACGAGAAAAAAAATGATGAGCAAAAAAACGACATCGATCAGGGGTGTGATATTGAACTGAAGTTCTCGATTCGCGTTTGCAGAAGGAAGACGCATGGTAGGACATCCGCAAGGCGGTTTGAAATTTTGAAAAACAAATGGATTGGTCGAGAAGGGTGGGATGACGATCGTTGTTTCCGTGCGGAGACGCCACTGCGTGGAAGAGTTCCTTTTCTTGCAGGAGAAATGTTATCGCTCTTCGCGAGGACGACTGGTCACGCCGCGCTTGAATTCGGCAAAAATCTGCTCGGCGGTCAGGGCTGTTTTTGCGACCAGCTCATCAATCCGATTTCGGAAGAATCCAAATGCGGAGATTGCTGGAATTGCGACGATGAGTCCAAAAAGTGTCGTGACGAGTGCTTTATAAATTCCGGGGGCCAGTTCGCTCACCTGTGGGTTGGCTTTGCGTTCGAATTCCATGAAGGCGAGGATCATTCCCCAAACGGTTCCCATCAGTCCAAGCATCGGCGCGACGGTACTAATAATAGAGAGATACTCGATCTTACGCATGAGTCGAGCGGACTGCTGAGCGGCGGCATCTTCTAACGCCTTTTCCACGGCCGAGTACCCAAAATCGACTTCCTGCAGGGCGGCCCCAAGTAAATGTCCCAACAGACTCGGGCTTGCACGGCATCGCGTTTCAGCAACCTTGAACTGTCCCTGCTGGATTAACTTTTGAATGTCCTCGGCCATTCCATCGGGGATCAACGTCCCACGACGAACGGTGATCAAGTGTTCAAAGACCAAGGCGAGCATCACAACGCTCAGTGCAACAATAATGTAACCGATGGCACCGCCATCGAGGAACAACTGGCGAAGATCGATGTCGGGAGGGGCTTGACGTGTGTTCGCCGCCGCGTCTTGCTCCAGAGCAAACGACGCAAAAGACGTCGACCCCCATAAAAATGGGGTCAACACCGGGACGAGCCACGGCATCTGTGATTTCTTTTGTGTCGTCGGCACAGAGATCTCCTCTTGTTAAATTGCAGAATCGTCATTTTCAAATTTGCTCGGTGCCAAAAAAACGGGATTTTGTGCATGCATTCTGCATCAAGACAAACCCCGCCCCGATGTTCATTCGCGGGTGATTTTCGACGCAATCAGTGTTGATTTCTAGAGTCGCGAGGCGATTTTATCCAAAGCGGCAGAGGCTTATGGCGTTGCGTGGGCTGCTCGAATCTCCTTCCACGTCACCTCGGCCAATGATCCCCATCGCGTGTCTCCGTAACGAAAGACCATATCACTAAAGAGATTGATCGCTTGAGCGTGGTCACCGATCAATTCTAGCTGTTCCGCGGCTTGAAAGCATGCACGAGCGGCTAGTTGCCGATCGGTGTCATACACCAGCGGCAACCACAGTAAGGCGTTGGCGGACCGTTCCGGATTCATCTGCTTGCGATGGGCTTGTCCGAGCACGAAATACCCCCCCGCACGCAACTCTTGCGGTAACTCTTCAAGAGATGCTTCCCATCGGGTGAGATCGCCCGAAGTTGACGCTCCGGTCATCGTTCGACTTCGCCAGAGTTGCATCTGTGCCAGACGCTGAATACGCAGGTTGGAGTTTCGTGAAAGTTGTCTCAAAGTCGACTCGCTTTCATCGGCTGAATCCGGGGAACACAGCAAATGGCTAGCGCCCATCAGTTTGGACGCTGGAGAACTTTGGGACATCCATAATTTCGCCTCGTGGACGAGCTTGATATCGGGCACATCATCCGCCCATGCCAGGGGCGCAACGTTGTAGTGAAATGTCTCCTCATCCGATGCGACAATTTTTAAGAAGTCTGAAGCGGCTGTTAAATAGTCTCCCGTCCAAAGAGAACATTTGACAAGTGATGCGAGAATTTCCCGGTGAACCCAAGTTCGATCCTCCTCATTCAGAGCGAGGTTGAGTTCCACCGTTGCATTCAGTATGCGTCCACGGGCCAGCATTTGCCGACCTAGATCGTGGTGCTGCGTGTAACTTGCGATGACCTCAACGACCTCAGACTTAGGGAAAATACGTATTTTTTTCCCCACCCGAGTCCGCATCGTCAACTCACGTCCGGTAAAGTTTTCGATCTCTCCTGTGATCGGCAGACGACTTCGCCCCTGTTGCTCGATCATGACCTGATCATCGGCAGACAGAGCGGGATTGAAAAATACGCAAAGCAATCCGGTCGCCAGAAATCGAAGCAAGCCGTCTCTGAGGCGATTCGTCATGCCGGGTCTCGTCAGATACCTTGAGCGATGCACGTTTCTCAGCCCCTCTGCGTCACGGCGTCCGAAATGTCGTGACGTCGTGATATCGATATGTCCCACCATTTCGCCGCGCTAAAACACGTAGAAAATTCAACGTGTACTCGACAAGTTCCGGTCCATTACCGAATTCAATGGTATGGATCCGAACTCTGCCGCTGTTCAATTTTTGAATCTTCTGCATTTGATTGGCTTGCATCTCATCTCCGGCATCAGTCAAAAAGAAAATAACATCGGGATGCAACTTGAGGGCCAGTTCAAGTGCTACAAAATGGTCCGTACCGGAGCCAGGTTGGATCCCGGCGATTTTCTGGCGTGCGAAGGTTTTATTGATCTCGGTGGCATGGGTAAGCGTAGGCTTTGGTTCGTCATTGATCTTCAGAACGTGGGGTTGGTCGTCATAGAAAATGACCAGAAATTGCTGATGCTCATCTAAAGAATAGAGGCTGGAAAGCATCGCGTTTTTTGCAACCTGAATCGAATTCGAAGTCTGCATGCTTCCGGATGCGTCAATGGCGTAGATGATCTTCATGCCTTCATCGCGTGTTCCCATAAATGACACGCCACGAGGTCCACCAGCCGTGCCCGAAAATTTCGGGCGTGTGGTGCCGTTCGACTTGATGAGTTCGCGAAGTTGGGGGATTGCATCATCCTTGGGGCGATTGACTCCGGGACCGATCGCCGTTTGGATGTCCGCTGTTGGTAACAAGACTTCAGCGGGAGGGGTCTCGGGGAACAACGACAGTGGCACTGCTTGTTTTTCAGCACTGGCGAACTCTGAGGGAGACGCATTGAGCGAAACTTCGCCCTCGGACTGCGGTCGGTCTTTTTCATCCTTGATGCGAATTCCCACGGTCCGCAGGATTTCGTCGGAGAATCCCACGGGAGCCTGATCGCAACTCGGCAGGGCGGTTGCAAAAAAAATCAGAAAGGCCCCGTGAACAACGGCCGAAAGAAAACTCGGTATGACCAGCACTCTCGGTAGCCAGTCGGGAAGCGAAGATTTTCCGTGCGACGATCCTCTTACCATTCTCGTTCTTGTCTCGGGTGCCACGGTTCAACTTGCGGTGACAAGTGAACTCTATGCCTCCCGAGAAATTACGTCAATTCAAGTCGTTGACGACGAGGATGTTGGGCGTTGTTGTCAAAAGCGGACCGCGTGATTTTGAACGGTCTTAAAATCCAGAGGAGATCTCCGTCCGGCATCGGTCACATCGTCGATCTCGATTATTCGCCCAACAAACCCTTGGCGAGTTTCTTGAGTGCTTCACTTTCGATCTGTCTCACGCGTTCACGCGTGAGATTGAGTGATTCCCCAATCTCTTTGAGAGTTCGTGGCTCGGCATCGTCGAGACCAAATCGCATCCGCAGGATTGTCGCTTCGCGAGGGTCCATTTTATCAAGCATGCGGTAGGCATGCTTGAGATTGTCAGCGTCCAGCAACTCGTCCTCGGGCCCCTTGGCCCGTTGATCCGCAACCATGTCATTCATCGACCAACCGCCGTCCTCTTCGTCCGTCCGCGGCGTCATGTTGTAGACCTCGATCGCCGTTTTCACGAAGCTCAATTTCTTTTTGGGCAATCCAAGCTCTTTGGCGATTTCCTCCTGCGTCGGTGGTCGACCAAGTTCGTCATCAAGCTTGGCTGTTGCCCGACGCCATTTCGAGAGTAGTTCCACCATGTACGCGGGAATGCGAATTGTTTTACCCGTGTTGATGAGTGCTCGCTTGATGGACTGCTTGATCCAGTAGCTGGCATATGTACTGAACCGAGTATTCATATCCGGATCGAAGCCTTCGACCGCTCGAAGCAAACCCAAGTTTCCCTCTTCAATCAAGTCTTGAATGGGGAGACCCTTGTTTGTGTAGGCCCTAGCAATGTTGACGACGAGTCGCAAATTGGCTCGGACCATGCGGTCTCGCGCTTCATTGTCACCATTCGAAATCCGCCGAGAAAGCTCTTTTTCCTCGTTCGCCGAAAGAAGTGCCGTCTCATTGATTTCGTGGAGATACGTCTCCAAGGGAGTCTGAGCAGCCATTGACACGGGATGGAGGCGTGTAGTCTTGGTCATAGAATGTCTGCCGATCAGGAGTCTGACGTAACACGACGCCACCTCCTGTGGCAAAAACAGAGCAACAGAGCTCCTAGCTCAACTATCGGAACGAATCTCCTGAAATTAAAAAGAGACAGACCGAAAGTTGAAAAAGCTTGGGGAAAATCGGCAGCCATTGCAATAATAACGGCCCTTCGGAAAGTACCGAAGGGCCGAGGTCTTTATTCTCTAACTTGCGGAATTGCGGCTTGACTTCGTTAAATTCCGAAGTTTCGCTTCGTGTTTTTCATCGATCCAGCAAATTTTCCAACGAAAAATGTCAGGATTCCGGGTCGGCCGTTGGGTCTCCCATGCTGAACAACGGGCCGGATGCGCCTTCCATTCCACCTTTAAGCTCTGTTCGGGGCTTGGGCAAAGCCGATTCGGCCTTTGCTTCATCCGTTGCCTCTGGAATTTCAACCGCCGTCCGTCGGCTCAAACCAATCTTTCGATCACTGGCATCGATCCGCAAAATGCGGACATCGAGATCTTGACCAACTTTGACGAAGGTCTCTGGATTCTCGATCTTCTCGTCCGACAGTTCGGAAACGTGCAATAGGCCTTCGAGTTCCGGTTCGAGTTCGACGAAGACACCGAAGTTTGTAATCTTTGTCACTTTACCGACAACTTGTGATCCCGGTTTGTACTTTTCTGGAATCGTCGTTTCCCACGGATCGCCCGCAAGTTGTTTCAGTCCGAGCGCAATTCGTTTCCGCTCCTGATCAACAGAAATGACCTGGCAGGTGATTGGGTCGCCCTTCTTTAGTAGTTCGTTGGCATGGGAAATCTTCCGCGTCCATGACATGTCACTGACATGTAGCAATCCATCGACACCTTCTTCAAGTTCGATAAAAGCACCGTAATTGGTCAGATTGCGTACCGTTCCGCTCACGCTGGCACCCGGAGGATATTTGGCAGAAACTTCATCCCAAGGATTCGACTGCGCCTGTTTCATGCCCAGCGAAATTTCCTGTTTGTCTTTGTTGATTCCGAGGACGACAACATCGACTTCATCACCGGGATTGACCAATTCGGTCGGATGATTGACTCGTTTGGTCCAAGACATCTCACTGATGTGAACGAGTCCTTCGATACCGTCTTCCAATTTCACGAATGCTCCATAGGACATCACGTTGACAACTTCACCCCGAATTTTTGTGCCGACGGGGTATTTGGTATCGACATTGTCCCAAGGACTGGATTCCTTCTGCTTCAGGCCCAACGCGATTTTTTCCTTATCGCGATCAACGTGCAAAATCATCACTTCCACTTCCTGATCGATCTTGACCATTTCCGTCGGATGGCTGATGCGACCCCAACTCATATCGGTAATGTGGAGCAGTCCATCGATTCCACCCAAGTCAACAAAGGCACCGAAATCGGCGATATTTTTAACGATACCTCGTCGAAGTTGGCCTTCGGACAATTCCGACAGGAGAGCTTTCTTCATCTGCTCACGCTGGACTTCAATCAGACGGCGACGAGAGACCACGATATTTCGTCGCGCTTCATCAATCTTCAGAATCAAGCACTCGATCGTCTTGCCGCGATAAGAATCGATGTCCTGAGGTCGACGAATATCAACCTGACTGGCTGGCAGGAACACGTTCACACCAATATTGACCAAGAGCCCACCCTTGATCTTCTTGAGGACCTCACCTTTGACGATGTCACCCTCCTTGTGGGTGCTAATGATTTTTTCCCACTCGCGAATACGATCGGCCTTGCGTTTGGAAAGTAGGATCAAACCAAACTCGTCCTCGATCTCTTCCAAAAGAACCGAAATACGCTGGCCGGCAACAGGCGGTTCATCCGTATCGGACCACTCATCGAGGGGCACGATACCTTCACTCTTGTAGCCGATGTCGATCAGGACCTCATCGCCCTCAACCCGTACGATCGTTCCCTCGAGTACAGCATTGACGTCGTAGCCCGCGTCACGTGCGTTGTAATCAGCAATCAAAGCGTCTTCAGCGGCCTCAGCATCAGCAAGCGATAAGCCCAACGCCGCTTCGAGTTCTGCATCACTTACGTCAAATTGCAACAACAGATTACGGTCAACCATACTGAAAAAATCCCATCGTGGTAAAGCAGCAGAATCACAGTCCTCGTTTGCTTGGGGCGAGTTCTGTTTGAGATAGTGCCGCCGAACGGAGTCGAATCATTCGACATAACCGTTCTTGGAAAAAGGGTGCGTTCCGTCAACACCGAAGAGGTACATTCCGCTTGCACGTGCGTTGACGATGTCGACGAGTGTAGCTAAGCCTCGGAATTGCGACTAGCAAGGCCGTGCGGATTTTCAGGCGTATCGAGAGCCAGCGACTGAACAAAATCGATGAACTGCTGGCCGCGATCAACAAAATTGCGGAACCATCCATAGCTGGCACATCCCGGCGAAAGCAAAATCACGTCTCCTCGCTCCGAAGCTGCGACGGCCCAGCGACAGGCGTCGCGAAATGAAGTGAAATCACTGGAAACATGGCAATGATTGTCGGGAATGTCGATCATCAATTCCCGCAAATACCCCGACGTCTGACCGATCAAAGCCACCGCCTTGGCCCGATGTGCAATCACCGTTGCCAGATGAGAAAGATCGACCTTTTTGTCGTAGCCGCCGGCCATTAGAACAATCGGAGCACTGAACGCTTCGAGGGCAACGCCTGTTGACTCGGGGGTCGTCGCGAGGGAGTCATTGTAAAATTTGCGGCCTTGGATCTCGGCGACAAATTGCAATCGATGCGGCAGCGGATTGTAGTTTTCGATCCCCCCCCGAAGGTCTTCAAGTGTTACTCCGAGGCGAATGGCCGCGCAAATCGCTGCGAGTGCGTTGGAAAAATTGTGACGTCCGGGCAACTTTAACCAGTCCGATAAGGGCAACAACTCGTTTTGCTTGTCAATCCTCAATCGGGCATTTCCATTGTCTCCAAAAACACCAGTATGACCCCGGTCATGAATGCCAAATTCGAGCTGCTCCCCATTGACAGACGATGTTAAAACGTTTGGATCATCACTATTCAAAATGGCGACCTGTGTTGCTGTTTGCCAACGAAAGATGGTCTGCTTCGAATCGCGATAATGTCGCAGGTTCCCATGCCAGTCGAGATGATTCGGACTGAAGTTTGTCATGAGTGCCACTTCGGGACTCACCTGAAGTCGAGCCAGATCCGCAAGCTGAAAACTGCTTAATTCCAGCACAACAAGATCGGATTTACCAATCCTATCAACAAACGGCAGAAGGCTGATTCCGATGTTTCCCCCGAGCCAACAACGACGATTCGTCTGACTCAAGATGGAGTGAGTGAGTGCGGTCGTCGTGGATTTTCCATTACTACCAGTCACGGCCACAATCGGAGCCAAGTTCCATTGCCAAAAGAGGTTCATTTCGCTCGTCAAGGGAATGCCAGCCGATCGAGCGACTTCGAGACAAGGGTGATCACGTTGAATTGCCGGGTTGACAACCACAAGATCCGTCTGACGGAAATCTTCGACGTCGTGTCCCCCCAGTTTCAGCTGAACATCTGCAAGCGTTGAGATCTCCTGGAGTGATTCCGACAACGTTTCAGCGTTGCGTTCGTCGGTAATCGTTAATCGAGCGCCTCGGGATGCCAAAAACTGCACTGCTCCCAGTCCGCCACCCAATGAGCCCAGCCCCATGATTAGGATCCGTTGATCTTGGTAATCGCGTTGCACATGGTCTGGAATCATGATCGCTTCATGGGGGGGGCGGGAGGGGGGGGCACCTCGAAGAATTTGTCCGTATCGAACCGAGGGTCACGATTTGCAGCCATCCCGCACGTCGGGCCACGATGACACCGTCAAAGATAACGACATCGGTCGGCGTCTCTGACCTGCAAACCAGCCATCCCTATCCCAAAGGAGTGAGGCAAGACCGACGTTCCTTGCGGCGTCTGACACCACAAGAAATCTGTTGCTCAACCGCAGCCAAGACAAATCTTTTTGAAATCAGAAACCGCTCGAACCAGTCAACGTCTGAAAGATTCGCCGTCGATGTGACGCCATGGCACCCTTTGAAAAAATGAGTCTTCGAGTCCGCCACATTCCAGTCATGGATCAAAAAACGGACTAGTCCGCACTTGGCGGGCGGACTAGTCCGTCAAAGGCTTCACGGTCTTTTTTTTGGGATTTTTCTTTTTCAGCTTAGCGATCATTTCTGCGCTGTCCTCGCTTTTACTTTCCAAGAGCGCTTCCAACAGGGCCGATTTCTGCTTTTCACGACTATCCGCTAACTCTTTAACCCACTTCAACTCATCTCGCTCCCGTTTTAATCGCTCTTCGAGTTTGGCTTCTTCATTTCCGACTTTGGCCGAATCGAATTCGCGGATTTCCCCAGAAGAGTTCATTACAATCGCATTGGACAACAATCCAATTGCCACATCACGGCGGCCCTTCTGTAGCTGGAGTGCCAAATCGGAATGGTATTCGGGCAGGACACTATAGTCGCCAGTCGCATCCAGTAAAAAGTCGCCTGTGGAGAAGGCGACATCCTCTTCGACATAGGTGACCTTCGCCGCATCAATTTTCACGGACTTTTTGATTTCAGAAATGGACTGGCCAGCGTACACGATTCGGAGGTTTTCGTGAATCATCGTTCCGAGTTTTGAGTCACGTTCGAAGAATGAAAAAACCGCGACAGGTTTGTTGGAACGAGCTTTGTCATCGCGAAACGGGTCACGTTCAACCGATTTGAGAAAATAATCAACTCTGTTCGGAACCACAGCAGGCATGGAGACGTTACTCCACTCGGATTCCCGTTCCGGGCCCTGCACCAACGCGGGATCCACAACATCCTCTGAGGGACGTTCAAAGTTCGGGTTGAGGACTTTTAATTTTACGCGATAGCGATAGGCAAACCCGGGTTGAACATCGAAATCAAAGTAGCGAAAAAGTAAAAGACGACCGTTTGCAGTCAAACGCATCCTAATCGTCTCCGCATCCATTTTCAGTTTGCCGTCCGAATTCATGGCCGTGTTGAAGTTATTGCCCGGTTGAGCAATCATCTGCCGACCGATTTCTCGTGGGTCTTCTTGAGCACTCGACAAACCTCGACGTTGGATTTTCGGAACAACTTGAGTCTTTATTTTTCCGTATTCTTCCATCAACTTTTGCTGCAATTCGAGCTCCCGTTCCATCTCTTCTTTCGGCAACTCAAATTCACGGATACTCGGATGTGTTGCGTGCTTTCCCCAAAATTCCAGCACCCTACTGGGGAGTGACATGGTAATCACCGAGTCGGTGACCCCCGTCTGAACGGGATCCGGCTCAAAGTTAGCTGCCTCTTTCAGCACTTCCAAGGCGGATTCACAGTTCACGGTCTCCCACGTTCCGCTCCAAGGATTCGGACCAGTCACCGCGACCTGCCGTTCGAGGACAAAGTCGAGCACGTCGAAGACGGCATCGGCTTGTGAGCTCTTCGAAAAATTCAGGGCTTTCTTGTACTTTTCAATTTGTTGTTTCAATGGAAAGACGCCGCGTATAGCGACGTAGGCCACGCTCCTTGCAGAGATGTTGATGTTGCTTCCCAAGTCGTTCTCATCCTCGTCCTCGTCAAGAAGTACGTTACCGCGAGGTGGCTTGGGAGCCTTGGAATTACCCCCCGCAGGCTTCGCCGTATTAATTTTTCCGCGTTGTGGCTTGAACTGGTTTTCATCGCCAGCCTCACTCACCTTGTTACTTGAGTCAGAACTCTGTTTGGCGGCAGCGTCATCGGGATCCTCATCGAGTATCCCAAGAATCGCGAACCCCGCATCGGCAATCAGAGATTCAACAGGAAGGAATTCCGGCTCCCGAGCAAGCTCCCGCTTGCGAATCAGGGGTTGATAAATGGGTATTGAGAGTTGGAATTTTGATTCATCCATTCTGGAAAATAATTGTTCGGCTCGATTCCGAAAATCGATGACCTCAAACGCATCCATATTCTGTTTTGGCCAAGGGTTCTTGTCGACGGAATTGATGCGTTTCCGAGCAGAGTCCACCATTTCTTTCAAGTCATCAGGACTTCCTGGATACGGAGACCAGATGGTCATTGAGAGCGACAGCATGACGAACAAGACGATTAGACTCAGGAGCAGTTTTTCAAAATGATCGAAAAAAATGGCCTTGAAATCGATATTCTTAAGCATTTTCATGATTCATTCCTGTGACGTAACCACTGTCGATATCGCCCAAAAACTCTGCTCAGCGGGCATGACCACCAAGAGTGCATGGATGCAGAACACCGAACCAGAGGTTCTGCATCTGCGGATAAAAAATTCGTATCTCTCTACGACTGGTGAGACGGAACCCTAATTGCCGCCGGACGTTGAATCACGGTCCGGGGATTCAACATCCGATCCGGCAGAAGACGGCACTTCGGCTTCCGTTTCAGTACTTGGGGCCCGTTCTTCCGTGGGCATCAAGTCTATTTCAGAGGGACTCTCATCCGCTACAGCCGAATTCATATCAGGCGTTTTGGCGACTTGCAGTTCAGCAGCAACATCAGGTGGAAGATCCTTGAGATTGACTTCCTTGTACAGCGTGACAATTCCACAAATTGCAACGAAGGCCATGTTTGGATCTTTTAATAGCAGTCTCAGCCCCTCGCGATTCCCGAGCAACGACGCGGACAGGTTTTGTTGTTTCAAAGATTCCTGTAAGGAGTCGAGATTTGCAGTTCCGAGGTTTCCACTTCTCGCGATGAGCCCGCCGAGTGGATTTCCGCCTAGGCCGTCGTCAACCTGACTCAACGCCACCCTGTTCTCGCTCTCATCAGAATCGTCATAGGAAGTGTTATCCTGACCGCCTGCCCCATAACTTTGGGAAGTTTGAACGGAATCCTTATTCAATCGACTCATCTGAATTCTGCAAATTTCGACTGGCCAAACGGAGTTTTCACTGGAGGTGAGTTCAACAATCAATGCGGGGATTTCGCGGTGATCCATCGTTAAAGTCATGTAAAATCCTCGAGTCATAAACGGGAGGTCTGCGGAGTCGTCAATGTAGCGCCGAAGGGGTTGTGGACCCGCCATTAAATCCGCTTGTTCCAACTCCTTCTCTGTTTTTATTTTTTGACCAACTTGATTGCCAATTGCCAACGCGGGTGCGGCGTCGCTTCCAAACTCGGAGCTCAAATCAAACCGAACGGAATCGGGTTCGAGATTTTGAGAGGTTCCCTGGCCGGAATCGTTGGAATCGTCAGATGCATAACTCAACTCGCCGGGGGGGTTGTACTTAATGGGTGTCCTCTTGTCTGTGGGTTGACCACCTCGCAACAAGATCTCGCGTATGACATGCACATTGGCACTCAAGCGAGTCGCATTTTGACCACCGTTGATATTCGAAATGGACTGAAGCAGACCTTCCATGATCCACAGATCTTCCTGTGCGTCCCACATTGCCGCAGATGTCGGTGGAATTGATCGCTTAAAGACATGCGAGGGCAATTGTTTTTCTGAAACCTCCACCACCCCAGTCCCATCAATCCGGACTGGGTTAACAACTTCCCAGACGCGACGCCGATCTTCAAAGTAATCGATCCGATAGGCTTCTCTGGCAGAGATGTGAATCTCCCCGCGGTATCCGTTTTTCCATGCCGCCTCCGCGACGGCCGCCGGCCAAATCATCCGCTGCCGCTGCCGCATCCACAAACCGTAGGTTGCAGATTTGACCGCAATATCTTGCTTTTTATTAAGGGTGTCCAAATTCGCGATCCATTCGCTGTTGGGAAACTCACCGGAAGCAGACGGAATTTTTTTCTGTGCGGCGTCGATCTGAATTCGACGTGCTGCAATTGTGGCGGCCAGACTGCTCGTGGCCATCCACCATCCGCCAATTGTCATCAGAATTCCGATGCCCAACAGAATCCAAAATTTCTGTTTCAAGACGGGTGCGATGCGATCCATGATGAAAGGCCTTTCGTTAACGCCAGCATCAATCACGATTCAAAAGCCGATGTGAAGAATGAGGCTGTTGTGATCAACCGATAAAACGTCGACGACTGTGATCATTCGATATTCTTTAGGACTTGGGCGCCCCTGTTGGCGAAGGCCCACCGGGGGCTTGAGCATTCGGGACCGACTTTGGAGTTGGTACGGCCGATGGATTATTCGATTTGGAAGGTTCGACACTGGGCGTCTTACGATCCTTGACCGGTGTTGGCTTCCAGACGAATTCCAAATCGAAAGCCGTCTGCCGCACACGAACGACAGTTCCTGCGGCACCCTCTTTTTCTCCATCAATCAACAATTTCGTGGATTGATTGGCCGGCTGGTTAGCGGGATCCTCTAGAGTGGATCCGTCAGAGCGTTTTACGCGAAGACCACGCCTAGTCCGAAGGTTTGTGGCATCGCCCGCCGGCCCTAAATCCAAAGATATGTTTTTTTTCCCATGCGGAAAATAAACCATGTCTTTTGGAGTTGTTGACGTGACAAGTGCCGCGTGTGAAATTCCAATTAATCGCACAGGCGTGTCGTTCGGGCTTGCTTCTTGGGGAGTCTTTTTTTGTCCCGCATTCACGAACCAACTTTGGAGGTTGGCGAGAAGAGTTGATTTGACATAACTGGAGCCCCACCCTTCTAAACTTGTCTTGTCGTCATGGTAGTGAACACCGGAAATCTTAAAAATATATCCCTTGCCGGCCGGACCTGTTTTAGTATCCTCTTCGGTCATGTAACTCTTCGCTTGTTTGGAACAATACTTGAACCAACTCGCCAAATCATCACACTTTTCGCAGGTGATTTTGTTGACGGAGATGCGATTCAACTTGGAGATGTCCGTCTCATCCATCTGGATCCCGATGTCACGGGGCAAGCATTCATCAATGGCCTTATAGATTTCCATCCAATATTCACGCGAATTTATCGAGCTGACAAGCTTATTTCCGGCGGCCTTCAATGATCCGTTTTTTGACGTTTCGCCGGTATATTTGCTCTTAAAAGCATTGGCCTCGGATTCTATTTTTGAAGCATCGTCTTCGGCCGCCTTAAACCGTGCTTCACTGACGGAGTTCCAGACAGAGCCATAACCCGCGGCCGAGGTTGCCAGGCCGGCCAATAATGCGGCGGCAGTCGCTGCCGCCCAAGGCTTCTTACGGCGAATTTTCCGTTCACTGACGATCTCGGGTGGAAGTAGCGTGGTATGAATTTCCGTCAATTGAAGCGCTTGGATGGCCAAACCATAAGGTACGCAGAAAGTCAACAGGTTGTCTTGGAACAAAGGCGCATTGAGCACCTGATCGCCAACCAAGCCGTTGAAAGCGTCAATGCGTTCCACCTCGTACTGCAAATTTTGCTGCAAAAACTTTTGAAGTCCCGCCAGTCGAAAACCATTGCCAACACCGACGACCCGACCGATTTTCGCGGAGCGATTAACACTCGAGAAGAATCCGATGGATCGTTGAATCTCTGCCAGATAGTCGTTAAACACCGGGCGTAACGCTTGAAACACGGCTCGCGGATCGGGGGCTTTCGTGGCGTTACACTTCAGATGCTCTGCCTTGACAAACGTCAGTTTCATTTCCTTGGTCAAGGCCCGAGTAAAATGATTCCCTCCGACGGGCATGTTACGGATCCACATTTTTTTGCTGTTGGTAACGATGAGTGTCGTGTTGTCGCAGCCCATATCGACGATGACCGAATAGTCCTCCGGGTTCACGCGTTGTTGCCCGAGGCGAACACCGATTCGGTCATAACAGAAAAAGTTGTAAAGCGCGAGTGGAGCGATCTGTATCAACTCGACTTCGATCTTCTTATTCAGGAATGGCTGCAGGTGATGCTGGACTTGCTCGCGTTTCATGGCGAACAAACCGACTTCCGCGTCCAACAGAAAACCACCCTCCTCTGTGCGGACACCCAGTGGCTGATAATCCCAAATCACTTCTTCGAGCGCAAACGGAATTTGTTGTCGGGCTTCGTACTTCACGATCTCTTTAATTCGCTTCGACTCGATCGGCGGCAACTGAATGAATTTCGCCAGGGCGGTTTGGCCTGGCAGACTGATGGCGACCAAGTCTCCCGCAACTTGATTCCGTGCAAGAAACGTATCGAGGGCCTGTTTTATCAGTTCGTCGGGAACGGCGTCCGGTTGGCTCAGCAACTTTGCATGCGGGATATAGTCGAAGGCAACGGCCAAGACTTGTTGAGCGGCCTCGGCGAACTGTAGTTTGATGGCCTTCAATCCTGCTTGTCCGATTTCAATGCCCCAAGCCGATGTTGCGTTTGCCATGTTGGTAAGTCCATCAAAATTTTGACGATCTTGATCGTTCTTCGCACGCATCGAAAAAACGGATCAAATGGTCGAGGCCTGTCGATATCTGAACGCCATCGCTCGGCGGAACTCAAGGGGATGATCTTAACGGAAATGAATCAACGAATGTTGGTGCGAGAAAGCCAATTTCTCAATTTCTGGTTGAGTCCTTTCAGTCAGAATCTTTTTAGCTTCGAGTGCTATACTCATGGCTCGACACAAAGTCAACTGGGGAATCTAGATCCGGCCCATTATGCGAAAAATTGAATCCCCTCCAGTGAGGGTCAGTCGGCGTTGCAACACGGAGTTCGGAAGTGGTCTCGATAAGGCTTTTTGGAGCAGGATTGATTAACTGGCGAACGTTTCGTCAATTTTTGAGAGCTTGCCGTGTTGGATTGGAGACGTTAACAATTGAGACGATCAAACATTTGGTCGAGTTCCCGTTTTTTCCGTGGAGTGTTCGGGTTGCATGTCACTCGAATTGAATTTCAGTAGAATTGCTCGGCCGTTGCCATTGCTTCCAGCGTTGTCACCGCCCGCGGTTGTCACTGCGATTCAGTTCTCGAGTCAGCGGTCGCCGAATTTGGATTTCACGAAAATCGAGCCGCTAGGTCTCGATTACAATAAGGGACACTTGATTCCACCCGAATTGACACACATCGTGCTGAACGAAATTGTAGGACTATGAGCCTTCGAGACATCGTTGTTTTGATACCCAGCCACAGTCTGGAGGACTTTCCCACCGAGCAACCGGAAAAGGAAGCCGCCAGTCTGTTGAACTCATTTGCTGTCGCTTGGCATCCGGAATTGTTGGCACAGACAGAGAAACTACCCCGTTGGCAGAGAGCCGATGAAACGGCTTCGTTTCATTCCGGTCAGTTATTTTTTGTTCCAACTGCGTGCGATGGCTGGTTGTCACATCACTGGCTTGATGATGCGCGCGCCGCTGGTGCAACAGTGATTTCTGGTGTGCATGACCGAGAGGAAATGATCAGCGCCGCACTGGGGGTGTTTTCAGAACGAGTGGAAGTTGCACCCGACCTGATTTCGGATTTCTTCTCCCTCGGTTTCTGCTGGTTACAGGTGGAATTGCTAACCCGGCGGATGAGAAATTACGGCAATAGTGATGAAACGCGTCTTCAGGTGATGGCGATTGCGGCAGCCAAGGCAAGCTTGGACCACGATCGAGAAACGGCCGAGACACATCTACGGGCATGCTTTGAACTCCTGCAAGAATCTCGCGAAAAATTTTATCCTGTCGAATGCTATCTGATCGACTTATGTCTGTTGTCCGCAGCTATTCCTGCTGAGACTTTGGCAAATGAGGCTCGGCGTGAGACACCGTGGTCACTTCTGGCGACAGCGTCTGATTTGGATCATCTCTGCAAGCAGTCCGAGGCCGCAGGCAAAATAATGTCAACGACCTGCCGAGCAGGTGGCATCAGCATTGTTGGAGGAGAGGACCGAGAGACCCCGCTGAACGGACTGCCACTAGAATCCGCGATTTATCATTTCACTCGGGGGCTTGACCGAATTCAGGAGCTGTTCGGTCAGCGACCGGTTGTCTGGGGCCGACGAAAGTACGCTCTCACCAGCCAACTGCCTCAGTTGCTCACTTTGCTCGGTTATCATGCGGCTTTGCACGTCGTCATTGACGATGGCATTTATCCGGATGCGGAGCATTCCAAGTTTCGGTGGCGCGGCTCTGACGAGACCGTCATCAATTCGATGAGCCGGATTCCGCTCGCTGCCGACAGTGCCTCCACCTATCTTCGTTTTCCGGTTCGCATGGCTGAGTCCATGGATCACGATCAGGTCGCAGGATTGATGTTTGCTCGCTGGCCCGACGCCGTCGGTCTTTTTTTTGAAGATTTACGCCGGAGTTCAAAATATGCGCCGGTACTAGGCCGATTTGTCACCCTTGACCAATTTTTTGAGAAGTCTGAATTACCCGGGCAGCTCATCACTCATCAAGCGCACGAGTATTTTTCGCCGTATTTGATTCAGAGTGTCGCTCGGCGGGAATCGAATCCGCTCTCTAGGTTCTCCGATCACGTCTTGCGTCGGCGTCGTTTTGATGCGGCCGACTGGTGTCGCGGTCTGGCACGGGCTTTTCGCCAAGTTGCGATCAACACACCGAACGCCGATCAGGTCGAGAAAAATCTCGAATCCGCCGCACCGGATGCCGATGTGGCCGCAACGTCCATTGCCGAGCAGGCCATGCTCAGCGTGGAGGACATTTGGCCCGGTGAACTTGCGCACGTTATCGTTCGGGGAGGTGTCTTCCAACGGGGGTTCATGGTGTTCAACTCCCTGTCATTTACGCGTCGGGTCTGTCTGAATCTTCCGAGTTTAAAGTCTTCTCCCGGCGTCATTGGGCCCATCAAAGCGGTGCAGTTCAACGGACAGGAGCCGCACAATTCTGTCGTGATTGTCGATTTGCCGGGGGCTGGATTTGTTTGGATCCCGGAAGACGAGGGGGCTGCTTTGCAACCGCCCCAGAAGCATTCGATGGTCGAGGGGGGGGTGCTTCAAAACGAGTGGTTTGAGGTTTCCATCAATGAACAAACCGGCGGAATTCGCCATGTGCGATTACAGGACCAACGTACAAAAAGGCTGAGTCAGCAGATCTCCTTTCGTTTTCCTCACAAACGAACGATTGCCAATCACGTCGAATCGCTGGAAACGGAATATGCGGAGATGCGCTGTCGAAGCATCGAAGTGCTCTCCAGTGGACCTCTTCGAGCGGAGATTTCGACAACGGGTGAAATCGTCGATCAGACCAATGGTGAACGTCTGGCGACGTTTCGACAGACGACGCGTATCTGGCGTACACGGCCGATTATTGAAATCGATATTGAGCTTTCTGATGTCCAGCCGCCGGATGGCGATCCTTGGAATAATTATTTCGCCGTTCGTTTTGCATGGAATGACGCAACGTCGGCGGTCTCTCGCAGCATCTTTCATTCAGCACAAGGGTTTGGTGGAGAACGATTCGAAACATCGGACTATGTCGAAGTGGCATCTGATTCTGAACGACTGACGATCGTTCCGCATGGCCTGCCATTCCATCGTCGGACCGGGACGCGTATGCTCGATTCGTTGCTCATCGTGGAGGGTGAGCAAACGCGGTCGTTTCGATTTACGCTGGCGATCGACAAGACGTTTCCACTCGAAACGGCGTGGAACGCCACGACTCCCGTTAACATTGTCTCGACGGAAAACAGGCCTCCCGGCAACGCAACCACCGGCTGGTTTTTTCATTTGGATGCACGCAACGTGCAACTGACACGCATCCTCGGACTGATCGACCCGCCTCCCATGACGTCAGAGTCATCGGAGCGGGAGGACACGCCGGTCATGCCATCACGTCAAGGTTTTGCCGTTCGACTGCTCGAGACAGAAGGGCGATCAAGTCGAATTCGGTTTCGCACATTTCGTCAACCGCTGATGGCTCGTAAACGCGACCTCGTTGGCAAGACACTGGAAATTCTCGTTCTCGAAGGCGATTCCGTTCTGTTGGAGATGCGGGCCAATGAAATTGCCGTGATCGAACTGCGTTACTAGGTGAGCCACTCGGTGACGAACTGGAAACGTGTTAAAAACCGGGCAGGCTAGTGCTTTGCGTAACTGTCGAAGACGCGAACCTTTTCCCACGTTGGTTTGTTCTCGGCGATGAATTGCAGGTGGCGTGGATCGACTTGATAGCTGTCATG
>Ga0315284_10002858_pt1 | contig 24607 bp, 30 predicted proteins | sample YL17G09_16_MG_FD_203696 | JGI IMG/M metagenome (GOLD analysis project Ga0315284, IMG submission 203696) | Sediment microbial communities from Yellowstone Lake, YNP, Wyoming, USA - YL17G09_16 | ecosystem: Environmental > Aquatic > Freshwater > Lake > Sediment | place: USA: Wyoming | collected...
AATCGTTGTCACATCGATGTCTAGATCTTCTTCGCCTGTGACAAACACTTGTGACGTAGCAAGATTTGCGCCGCCCAAAATGAACGCTGAACCAGTGATGTAGTCACATGATTGCTGTGCTCCACCCGCAAGTGCACAGCCTGATACGTACCAAGCACCGCCCACACGTGAGGACGATAGAAAATTACAGACGTCGTAGTCCGAGTACCCAACCACATCTTTACCCAAACCTTCGTCGAAGGACGCAGAGAGCGGATAGACTGTCACTGTAAAGTTTGAGGGAGTCGGTTGCCCACCATAGACGTCATACAGGTGAAGCTTACATGAAAAGCTAGAGTTTGTTGGATCGATCTGACCTGCTGCGACTGCGGTTCGAAGCGGTGCAAGGTCGAACTTCACAAGAAGTCGCGAAAGTTCTGTGTTGTCCAATAGCGTAGATCCAGAACGTGTCTGTGACGTTCCATACAGCTTGAAGAGGTCAAGTGAACCTGCGGCGCCGACATTCGACCCGCTCTGAATGCTGCCGTCGATGACGCGATTATGAATGTACGCGTCCGCTAGCGGTCTTAGCACCTTGAACATGTTAGACCGATGCCTTTCCGATTATGTCCACGTCCGGATAACGAATCTCGAAGATGCCGCCGGCGGGCGGGAACAGGAGACCCAACCGATTGTTCGACTCTACGTTGTATGTGACGTCGCTGTACTGGCGATTGTTCAACATCCCGGTGATGTTTTGAAACTTCGTGTTATTGATTGACACGATCCCGGGAACCTGAAAGATGATGTTCGTCAAGTCTGACAGCACGATCGGCTGGTCGATGTGGAAGTTCGTGATGTTGAAGTACGATTGCAACTTTGTCAAGACGTTCTGAATGACGATGGTCCTGTTCAATGAAGGATCGATCAAGACATCGAAGCTGAACGACAGGTTGACAACGCGGGCATCTAGCACGTCAATTGCGTCGCTGATCATTCGATATGGGTTCAAGTACTTCACCAGGTTCTGTTTGAGCGTGTCTGGCGAGACAATCAGCTGGCTCTCCGTGTTTCTTGACACGATAAAGAGCTGCGTTGCAAGTGGATTGTGAGGATTTGATCTGATTGCGGCCCGGAACACGCGTCCAAAGTTCGATGGAATCGTGTACACACGCGCCAACATGTCCTCACGAGTGACGATGCGTTCTTGTGAGTTTTTGATCGAAGGAATCAATGCTTTCAATTCATCAGATGAAGGGGCGTCTTCTCCTCCCGCTGCCTCGATCAAGTTATTGACTTCAAGACTGCTTCGAACGAACGCGGCGGTTCTTGGCTGCGGATTGCCCGGGAAGAACATGTTGAGAACACGAGGCGTCTGAATTGTTCCCTTGTTGACGTTGTGACTTAGACCACCACCGTATCTGTACGTGAAAGAGTACGTTGTACCTGATGCCGCGACGCCCAAAGTAGTCGTCGACAGCAACTGCTGCGGGTTGACAGGAATTCGCGAAAACGTACGAATGTACGGAAAAGAAATTGCAAAGCTCGATGGATCAGGAATGATGTCATCCTGAAGTGTGTCTGCGTTGCCCCCGCCGAACGTCAACGTCGTACGTCGATTGTTCAAGTCAACATTTGTGATGTACCGGTACGGTGCTGGGATGAGCTTGATGGTCTGAGGAACCTGATCGTTGTCCTTTGCCGTGTTGATCACGTTCTGATAGACGACGTCGTGTGTCAATGCGCCTACTTCATAGTAGATGTTTCCAAGCGTGTCAGTGACTGACACGATGTCAGATACGTCTGCATTTTGCAGCGTGATTTTGTTGAACGGCTTAAAACTTTGACTGATTGCAACGCTCTCTGTTGTTTCTAGGCCCGAGATGCACAGACCCGACAGCGCTAGGATGAACGTCAATGGAATGCCTGCTGACGTTTTTTCCTTGATCTTGATGTCTGCTTTATAAACGCCGTCTGACTTCTTTGACGTGAAGTCGATGTCTTCTAGCAAGTTAAAGATCGTGCCATTGTTCGCAGTAAAGCTCGAATTAGCTTTGATGATCGGAAGGGCGTCAAGGTCCGGACCCACGACGTTGTTGATCGACGCTGCAGGTACTTCGATATAGACAGTCACTGGAACGAGCGCAGGGGACGCTCCGACGACCGGAACGCCCGCGGCGTCAAGAAGACGTTGAATGTTGACACTCTCGACCGCAGTGGCAGGATTTAGCTCACCGTACTGGTGATCAAGATAGAACGACATGTTGTCGCCCACGTAGGCCGCAAAGTCGAGAAACAGCCCTCCCAGGCTGGACTCAGAAAAATCGCGAATACGATCAGGATAGTACGCCTTGGCATACTCGAGCAAATTTGAGCGCAGCGCGTCAAAATCTTTCGCTAAATATTTGCGTTGGCGTACGGCTTTTATGTCATCGCGCTTGAGTGTCATTGTTGCCGATAATTAGCAAGGGTTTCAGATTGCATACAAGGTCACCTGCAGCTTCTTGTTGTTGATTCCGATGCTCGGAATGTTGTAGGTGATCGTGAGATTGATGACTGCAGTGTTCTTGTTCTGTGTGCGGTCGACTTCAGACAAAAAGTCCTGTAGTTCAATGTACTGCATCCAGCGCTTGACGGCAGCACGAATGCGAGAGATTGCCTGTGTGTCAAAGTCTTCCTGTGACACGAGGTCTGACATCAGCGGGCGCAGGTTTGCACCGAAGTCGTAGAAGCCAAGCCTCTCGCCCCAGTTAGTCATGATGAGGTTTCGTAGGTTGTCAGACAACTGTATCGACAATTCAGTGTTTGTCTTCAACAGGTCGTCTTCACCTAACGCTAGAGGCGTTTTGATCCCAAGAGGCATCGCGGTGACAGTCAACTCATTTTCAAGCTGATCAGACTGTGTGACGCCTGAAGATTTGAAGCTATACTGACCCATCGATGTAAGTAGGTCTTAGACTAAACCTGTCGCCATTGCGATCGCTTCAGTTATTGCCCCGCCGGCACCTACAATCATGCCCACAATGTCAACGATGACCATCGCGACGATATTCTTGACGTAGATCAGCACAGACGCTATCAAGATCTTTGGAACGATTGGAATGAGTGGTGCAAGAAGCTTGACAACGATGTCAAAAGCTAGCTTGAAAACTGCATCAAACTTTAGAGCGATCAAGTCGAGAATCAGGCCAATGTTCGGAGGAAGAACGAGCGCAATCAGCAGGTCAAACGGCAATTTAATCAGGCCCAATATCAGATCTGGGATCGCTAGCGCTGCATCAATGACTAGACCTGGTGGCGCTAGACCGAACCCAAAATCAGGCAGCTTGGGTGGAATCGGAGGGATTGGGATTTCAGGCAACGCGGGGATGAAATCCTTCAGTTTGATCAACAATTTCGGCGGCTTGAGATTTGCCTTTATCGCAAGATCTGGGAGTGGGATCGGAAATCCTTCGATCATTTCCTCAGGAAATGCAACTGACACATCAAACAGCGGAAATAGAGGTGTTGCGCCCTTTGCGTTCAGTGCCTCAGCTGTCTTTGCATAGAGCAGGTCGGGAAAGATCATGTGCCATGCGGGACAGGCCTTTTCATCGACAAGCGTGGCAGCCATTAATGTAGCGATCGGATCTGGGTCAAACCAGAACAATTTTTCGCTCTTCAGCGTGGTGATGTTGAAAATTTCGGGTCCGGGGACAGGAGGCAGCGGGATCAACGAATTGAAGATTTTTGTCATGGGTGTCCCGCCCTTGCCGTCAGCGTTGCCCGTCGCGAGAAGGCCAAGCACTTCAAGTACGTACTTAGTTCTAGCCTCTTTCGTGAGTTTTCCGTCAGCACCCAGTAGGCCTACACCCGTGAGGATCGGATCGTATGGTCCCCCAGTTCTCATGGTTGCACATTCTTCTTTTTTCGAGGCCCATATGGACCCCGAGGTTTGCCACCAGGTTTTTTACCTTTGTTCCATGGAATTGTTCCTTTTTTGGTCTGGCTGATCTTTTTACGCGTTTCGTTTGTCATTTCACAGTGTTTCTTTCCCTTAAGCGCTTGACTGCGCTTTTGGTTGGATTCTTCAGTCTGTGTTTGAGGCCCCCAACCCGGGTGACCTTGTAATGCTTCACTAATGCGCTGTTTGTGTTCTGCAGATAAAGGCTTGCCCAGCTTAGCTTTGCTCATCAGATAACGGGTTGTCTCATGAGTATACTGTGCGCCATCGCGCATATTGTATCCACGCGGCCACAACGTGTCTAACTCATGTATCCAACGCTTTTCAGCGACATTGAGTTCTTCTTGCGATTCGCACTCGCAGATGATGCGTCCTACAAAGTTATCAATTCCGTGTTCACGAATCGCCTTTGGAAATTCCCAATGTCCCGTCTTTGACTTGGGTCTGATTGCACTTCGAACATGACCCTTCCAACGTCCACTTAATGTGTTAACAGTCTGACCCACATATCCCATATTCGTTTTTGTACAATACCAGTGATAGACAATGCCGTATGCCATGTGTTAATCATACAACATCTATGGGCCTTCTATTTGAGAAGGACCCTCGTTGCAAATGTGCCGTTCAGATCACCGAACGCTTCTTTTGCGCCAGTGGCTCCTCCCATCGAGGACACGATCGGAGGCGGTGGCGGGAGGCCCGTCTTTGGAACGCCTGGCATGCCTGGAACTCGTGATACCGTCGTACACAGTGGCGAAAGCGCGGCGTCGGCGCCGCCCAATCTGATCAATCCAGTGTCTGACGGTGTGAAGATGATGTCGCCGTTTGCCTTGAGGATGATTGATGCGCACTTTGATACGTCGACGCCTGGGTCTTTCACGTTTCCGTTGTCATCTGACTCAGTCGCACCAGAGACAAGGATCACAACGTCGTGACGAGCAACAAGCCTGATCTTGTCAGTCTTGATGACGATGGCACCTTCGCCTGATGCATCTTTGACGGGAGGAGGCGCAAGCAACGTATGTGCTGTGACGACGGTGTCAAGGCCAAAGTTTTTGTCGACCTTCGTCTTCTGTGCAATCAGAATACGACTACGATCATTCTTGAAGTCAACATCGCCTTCTTTTTCTGCGAGATCCTTCTTCGACTTTCCAAGCTCTTTTCTTTTGAGCTTGTTTTTTTGTGACTTGCCACCCGTGGTCTCAGTTTGACCTCTTCCTGCGACGAGGTCGATGACACCGATGCCATCATCCGCAAGGTCGTCCTTGACCGGTTTTGGAATCTTTCCTTTGTCGGGGTCGGCATCGTAATCTGCGATTGGTCCTGTCCTGTCAGTACCCAACACGATCAGCGTATTGTTCGAACCTTCAAACGCTATGTCTGCAGGACGCTTTCTGTACCTCGGAACAGACTCATACTTCGTCAGTTTGCTAGCGTCTGAGTCCTTTAGCAGCGTTTCATATGACTTCTCATCACCTGGGATTGTGGCTGTGCCAGCAACGACATAGCGTTCGCCGTCCTTCGAATCGACGGCACCATTTGAAAATTCGTACTTTGCATCATCCTTACCAGAAAAGACTGCAGCAATGCCCGGCGCGAATGATGGGTCGAACTGTCGGTTTGAGTGCGTGTGATTTACGTCTTCTACAAAGTGAGGCTCGACAATCCTACAGAACCAGTAACCGATGTCATTGACTTTTGCGTCTGGGTGTTCGAACATTGCCCATACGTGTTCACCGACTTTTGCCGGCAGAGACATGTGAGGAGGAAAGAACGGATACAACACAAGCACTTTTTCACTGGCACCTGCATCGCCTCCCATCACACGACGTGCGATGATTGAGTTCCTGGGCGCGACACCAGCGTACTTGATGTTCGCGACCTTAAGGTTGTGTTCATAGTGCGAAAGTTTTGCGTCGTCTAACGTACCCGGGTCTGAAATTACGTCAAGGATGACCATCCGAAGAAAATTCGGAACTGCACCGTTCTTGTTTCCATAGGTGCTAGTGTGCTTGAGGTGTGAATCTGCCTCGCCCTCAGCGATTGCTCGCTGGATGTCTAGTTGATCATACTTGCTGCCAGCCATTGTTCCTCGGTTCTACGTACCATTGAACGCGATTAATGACCCTTGATCTTGTCAAACATGTCCTCAGAGTTGATTTCATCATCACCACGTTGTGCCTTGGCGATGAGCTCTGCTAGCTTGATCAATTGATCGTTCGAGCGTGACATCCGCTCAAGAAATGTCGCGACTGTTTTGCCGTGAACTGCGTGTTCAGTCGACTTGTCGGCTACGATCTTCACAAGTTTTGTGAACATCACGTATGAATTTTGACGATCTGCGATTGCGTTTTCGTAGATCTCTTTCCACAATTGGCGCTTCTTTTCATCGAGTGACTCAATACTGTTCAACAGTTCGTTGAAGTTTTGAATCCTTTCTTCGATGCTGCGTTCTGAGATCTCAACAATTTCTAGCGGTTTGCTCTCTGACATGTGATCACCAGAACTTCATCTTAGGATCTATCTTCATCTTCCTGTAGTGCTTTTTCACGCTCTGCATCGTAGTCGTGAGCTGCTTGGGACTAAGGCCAGACAACTCACGCATGTACAGAAGGATCGCACTCTTGTTCAACAGGTCAATATCATTGATGTTTTCAAAAATGGTGATGATGCTGTTGATACATGCAAGTTCGTTCTCTGTCTTGATCTTGCTTCTGATTTCGTACAGCATGTCAAGGATCCCTTGTGATGCTGACTCCTTTTCAAGGATGACGTCAGTTCCCGGGATCGTGCAATAGTCCTCCACAATCCTCGTTTCATTTGCTGACATTGCATTTGGGTCGTCGAGGCTGCACGTTCTACGAACACGCTGGCTCTTTTGTTTCGTTCGTATGATGAGCCAGTTTTTTGCTACGACATTGAAGTATGAGAATGCGTTCGTTCCACGATTGCCGTCGAACTTGTGAATCGTTTCAAACAGAAACGTGACACAGTCATTCTTCAGGTCATCGTACGTATCATGAAGGCTCGTGAACTTGTGAATGTTGATGAGGTTCTCTGTCAACTTTTCAAACGCAGGAACAATAGCTGTCATGTAGAGCTTGTTCTTTAACTTCTTGTCATCACCTGCTTGCTGATACGCAACGATGGCTTTCTGCGTATCAGCATTGAAGTACATACGCAAAGCTTTCGCTTTTGCCTTTTCTTCAGGTGTAAGAGGAACTTCAGGCACCGCTTTCGGCGTCGGTGGCATGCCGGGAACGCCAGGTAGCAACTTTTTTCTTCGGAACATGTCAGTCTTCGTCTTTCTCGTTCATGTCACTGCCGTAAATAACGACGCGGCTGGCGATCGCAAGAACTGCGTTCTTTGCTCTCTTGATGTCAGCCAAAAGCTCGCGAATGACCGGCTCATCACTCAAAACAGGAATTTCAGCGGCGTGCGCAATGTTGTCATAGATAACTTCAAGGTCATCAAGCGACTCTTCAATCTCATCAACAAGCGCCTCGCGCTGATCTTCCAGCATGAGGTTCTTTTTCGCTAACACGACGTTGATCCAAAATGATACGCTCAAAAGCACCATCAGCAAGACTATGAAGAAGTAGATCATCCGATGAATTCCTTTAATGTTTCATCGTACACCTTAAAGATCGTACGTAGATCGTACGTTTCCAAAAGTTTTGTCCTGAGATCTAGAGCCCATTCTTTAGGCGTCGAAGAGCTTTGACGAAATTTAGTGACGCGCTTTTTGAAGTCTTCTTCTGATGGGCTAGCCCACCTAGCGCCCTTCACAAAGATTCGATCGTCGACGCGGCTTGGATGAACCTCTGCTAGCTGATAGTAGATGCTAACGTACTTTCCCAAGCTCAAGAAATCAGTATGACCCGACCATCCGGTCGCGATCACCGGCAGCCCAGATGCCGCCGCCTCGAGGATCGGCAAACCGTAGCCTTCACCACGTGTTAGGGTCACTAGTGACTTGATTTGAGGGTGCCTGTACAGTGAAGCTACTTCTTCTTCTGACATGTCGCCGTGCATCAAGTACACTCGTGGGTTTTTTGCTCCTCGGCGCGACTCATTTACGACGTTTGTGAGCAATCCCTTTGTCATGCCCCTGTCAATCAATGAATTCTTCCCAACGTTCGTCTTGACAACAATGCCAACCTCGGGATCGTCTTTGAACGCTTCACATAGCCACCTGATCGTATAGAAGATGTTCTTTCTGTCACTTTCGGGATTTGACCCTGTCAGCTGGCCGAAGATCAGAAAGTTGAATGGCGTAGGAAAATTCGGGAGAGCAGGTAATTCAGGTTTCCTAATTGCGTCGGCGTAGGCCTCTGGAATGACAAACAGGGGCTTCGTGACGGTTCCTGAGTTGGTTAGACACTGTTTGCTGTGTTGGGACGGAACGACAACCGCAGTCATCTTGTTGCATGCGTCGATCCACTCGGGATGACACCGGTCGGTTTCTACGCCAGCGGTGATTCCGATGTTGATAGGTGCAATTGTGGAATCCCATTCGTTTGGCAGCTGAAGCTGGAACGAGATGTCTGCTTTCGCTGTCGGTGAGACAGAACGTTGCATGATCTTGCCCACAAGACCATCGTGTAAGTTTGGATCAAGAAGCCACGGAGTGTCTCCCCACGGAAGTGTGACGAACTTGACGTCAAAATCCGGACGCGATAGCAACCAGCGAGCCACTTGACGAGTGTGAACTCCGTAGCCGGACTGTGTGAGAGAGGGTCCTCGGAGGATTACAGACTTCATATCAGATCTCCACCGTTGCCCATCGATTAGCGCCGCGTTGCCAACGTGTCGACAATTCTGTCAATGACTTGTCCCAATCGTTGATCAGATTATCCATGTTGTAGTCCTTCATAGCGTGTTCCCTTGCACGCTTTCCTAGTTCGGCACGCTTTTCAGGTCCCATTGAGTACATGTCCATGAACGCCTTCGCGACAGTCTCATGTGATACGAAGTCCTCATAGATGTAGGGAACCATCTGATTTCCGACCATGGTCTTGACCTCAGGCTCGAGAGCAATTCCATACTGTTCTTTCGTTTCAAAGTCTTCAACCTGACGAGTCAATCCGCCCGTCTTGATAGCGATGATGGGCTTGCCCGCCATCATCATTTCCAGCGTTGGAAGACCGAATCCTTCATTACAAGAGCGGTTCACGATTGTGTCACCGATTGCATACAAAGAATTCATCTCAGCAAAACCGATGCGGTCCTTTGAGAAGATGACATGATCCTTCATGTGAAGCATGTCAATGACGTGGTGAAGGTTCGGTCCTTCGGGGTCCATCGGGTCAGTATGCATCACAAGACTGGCTTTACGATGTCCTTCTTTCGCCTCAAGCTGCGTTAGGAACTGCTTGAACGAAATGATGATATCGCTTGGCATCTTGCGTCGAGCATTTCGACTAACGAACAAGACGATGAAGTGATCAAGGCGCTCTTTACCGATGATCGCCTGCTTCATTCGTAGCTTTTCTTCATTCGACACTGGAAAGAAGATGTCTTTTGGAACTGCGTGTGGGATGTAATTCGTCTTCTCCGGAAACCGCTTGCTAACCATTTCATACGTGGGATGATTGATGCAATTGATCAGATCTGTCGATTCATACAGGACACGATTGAATTCGGGCCACGGGGGATTATCCCACAGGTGGTTGTATGCGATCGGACACACCTGGTGTACTTCGTCTTCCATCTCCCAAACCCACAAGAAAAATCTTGGATCGGTAAACAGAAGCAATACGTCTGGCTTTTCGACAGCTAGCGTCAACCTCAATAGGTTCTTGTCGCCAAACCCGTTCGTAGGTTTGATGATGAAATCATCACCAGCCTTGATGGTGTCGTAATTGTCATGCTTGACGGCACCTCCGAAGCATCTAAAGGTGTATTTCCCGGTTGCGATTAGACCTTGAGCTAGCCAACGCGCTTGTGTACCGACACCAGACGTAGATAGAGGATGGTCACAAAGCATCAAAACCTTTTTCTTGTCTGTCATCGTAGCAGTTACTGTATCCACCTCGGTAGAAGATGTAACGGTGATGTGCAATGTTCTGTAAGTCTTCTGTTTAATCACCATCGGGTGTGCGGCTTACAATCGAGACATGCTAAACAAGAATGACGCTGACCTCGTGGAGGCAAGGGACATTTTGCGCGACGCTCACCGTACGTACACAACTACGATTTCAACACAGGGGATGGCCCTGTCGCTAGAAACAGCTGCGTTGATTTGGTCACTGTGTAACACTCGAAAGCCAACATCGCTGCTAGACTTGGGAAGTGGGTTCAGCTCATACGTACTTCGTAGATGGGCACACCAAGCAGAGGATCTTGTCACGGTTGGTTCAGTTGACGATGACGAAGTGTGGCTTTACAAAGCGGAGGAATTCTGTAGAGAGCAAGAAGTTCCTGGTGGGAACTTCGCCACGTGGGATGCTTTCAAGGAAACGAACCTCAGGTTTGACTTTATCGTATATGACTTGGGTCGCATGAAAACCCGATTTGAAAACATCGGAAATGCGTTGAACTTGCTCAAGCCTGGCGGTCTTGTTGTCATTGATGACATGCACAAGTTCAACTACAGCAATGAAGTACGTAGGGTGCTAGCTGAACGAGGAATGTCGGCCGTAGACATGAAGCTCGCAACTATAGACGAGCACGAAGGCCGTCACTGTTGGGTAGCGATGTGACTCAGCGCCAGGTGCGAGGTGGCAACTGTTCCTTGTTCGTGAGGAACCGTTCGTACAATTCACGCAGCACGGGATTGCCGTAGTTGTGATCCATCGGCGTGGGTGACCTTCCCATGTGATAGTCGATGTACATGTCGCTCTGTGCCAGTTCAAATCCTACCAGCGCAGCGTAGCGTACGGCATCATTTGTGCGTCTGTATGCTGTCTTCACTGATTCATAGACGGGTAGCTGGCTCTTCAATCCACGATGAAACCCGTATCTGAAGCCAGTCCATTCATCAGCATAATGAGCATGATTACCAATGACACCTACACCGGTTGGTTGACGTTGAGATGCTACGTCCCTATCACATTTTAATGTCAACGTCTGGTGCTTGAATGTGACGTTGGGTCCGTAAAATGCAAGACCTGCAGACAGGGGAGAGTTGGTGAAATAATCGTGTGTTTGAGGATCGACCCACGCGTTCGGGTGAATTGCTCTTAACACGGTGTTTAGTGCCGTTGGAAACAATACTACGTCAGCATCGACCTTACCACGGATGACGTCTGGGGCTGCTTCGTTGAAAGTTTGGTATACCGCGTTATGAGCGTCTACTTCAATCATGTCATGGAAGGTTTTCACCTCAATCTCATGATCACCCTGTTGATCAGCGATTGCCTGAATGCAGTGAACGTAGTCTAACTCTCCACAACACATGACGCAAATGAGAAACTTTGCCATGTGATGATTGTATCACACCGGTGTGCAACCGTTGAGATACGACAGTTCAACTGCATCAAGTTCTTTGACGGAAGAACACGTTCGAAGAACGCTCAAGACGAATGAATCAACACCATGATCACGAATGGCACGATGTAGATGCAACTCACTTCCGGCTTTCGCGGCACATACGTGTTCACGCCAGCACTTTGGAAGGATATCTTGCGTCTTTCCAACATACTGTCGACCCATCAGATCGGTGATGAGATAAACTATCATGTGCAGTGAGGCGTGTTGTAGTAATCACAGAACGTACATGATGCTCTATTTTTGATCGCAATTCCCTTTTTCACGCTAGTAAGCATATTGTTAATCACCTTGAGTGATCTGCTAGTCGTCACATCACCAACTGAGGTGCTGATGAGTTCACAGTGTTTTCCAGGCTTAGCAGAGCGCTTCAGAAGCACAAAGCCACACCGAACATCCTTAGGATCTGTCTTTGTCTTCGTAGACCAGAAGTTCTTGTAGAGCACAAGTTGAGCGCAAACAATTGGATCGCTCTTTTTCTCAGACTTCCAGCCCCATCCTGTCGTCTTCCAGTCGAGTAACCAGACGAGCTCCTTGCCTCGAGGTCCCTTGCACTTGATGATTCCGTCGATGAAGCCTTTGAATGCATGAGGCTTTCCGTCGATCGACTCGTAGAGTTGGTGCTCCGCATCGATGAACTCCCACCCAGGAAAGTTCTCTTCGAGCCACGCAGGTACTTCAGCCAAGATGTCATCAGACTCCTTGATGAAGGCAGGAATCGTTGATGCCTCAAAGCCTTTGATGTCCTTGTTCTTTTCCCAGACCTTGCGAATCATGTCAGCGGCAATTTCAGGCTTCATCTCCCGAGTCTTCAGGAAGTTTTCACACGAAGCGTGAACTGCTGTTCCGAAGTCCATCAAAGGCCCGGGCTTGCCGAGGTCAATCTTGAGGACGTGCTTCAGCTTGTGACGGTACGAGCAGTCCTGCCAATCACGCATCTCAGAAAAAGAAACGTGTGGCTTGCCCGTCGGCAACAGTTCAAATTGAGGCGGCGCAGCCGTCACCAGCTCGGCAGCTAGTTCTTCGGCAGACGCTTCAGTCTTTGTAGGGACACTCATCCCTCAATCATACTTCAATTGATGACGAAGTTCAACGACTCTTGCGGCCAAACATGCCCTCACGTTCCAGCGCGCTAAGTTCCTTATCAAGAAGGTCGTTACGCTGGTATGTGATTTGGGCACGTTGTGCGGCTTCAAGACGTTCAGCAACGCGCTGGAGGTTCTGTTGTTTGACGTCGCGGAGAAATCCTGACATCGACCATTTCTGTACTAGTTCACTCATATGTTTCAGCGCCCCTGGAGAGACTCGAACTCTCACCCGCTGGGTTGAAATCCAGCAGCTCTACCTTTGAGCTACAGAAGCAAGCGTGTACATCAGATGTACGTCGAGCAATGTGCTCGGGGCAAAGAACGGCTCGAGTCGAGTGAAGAAAGCTTCCCGATTCTCTGTCACGTGAGTTCCTTCAACGCAAGGGGAAGTCCCTTGCAGAGGTCGACCGTCTTGTGGTGAGGTTCAATCGCAATTGCGGTGATCTGACCGCCGACATCAGGTTCTCTGAACGCGGCCCACTTGAGACCATAATCGGCAGCGCCAGTGACAAGACGCATGAGCTCGACCTCATCGGCGACTGAAAGCAGTGCCATGTAGTTCGACTTCGTGGTCCATTCGTTGTAGCGATCGTAGTGCTCGTTCGCAAACTGTGCGACTGCATGGCAAGACTGGACGGCTTGATAACCGGGCGCGATGTCTCGACGTGTCACCAGGTAGAGCTTGTCGCCCATCTTTATAGGTGCCATGACTCGCCTCACTCGCTTTTTTCGAGAGCAATCGGTGCACCTGCAAAGGTTGCCGTGTCCAGAAGGGCGGTCACCTTTTCGAGGTCGTACTTTACGTACCCCAACTGCTTTGACCACCCGTTGTGTTGCAGGATGATGTCGAGAACCAGCTGAGGATCTAAGCGGTTGTTTTCTGCGCATCGTTCGATTTGCTCGTATGGAAGTCCTCGAAGCAACCCATATGCAACGAGATGATAACGACAGTGCTTTCCCAGAAGACGCTTCTGGTTCCACAGACTGTGCTTACGCTCTTTCTCCGACTTAGAGATGCGTGAAGTGATTGATGCGCCGGTGTCTCCGAAACCACGGAGTTTAGCGCGAAGGACCTGAAGACCGATTGGACGTGACATGGTAAACCTCTTATGAATCTAAACACAACATTCGACGTGACTTCACGGAACATTGTGGACTCGGGGGTCCACGGGCTTCACATGCACATTCAGAAAACTAGTAGGCTCATGTTAAAGTAACTATCCACTCTCGTGCGTATTTGTTCACTTCACTTTTTCCAAGCAATCGTTCGTGCATCGTCAGACTCAAAGTCGTACACGAAAACAGGCATGTCGGTGAGCGTTTCGTTGATGATCTTCTCGACCTCTTCCCATGTACCGCCTGCTAAGCCACAACCGATTCGTGGCATGTGAATGCTGTCTGCGCCTAGGTGTGCAAGTGTTTCAAGACACTTCTTCAATGCATGATAACGAATTGGTGGTCTGCCGTCCTGATTTTTGAAGATGCCAGTTTGTGCAATCATATTTGCAACATAGATGTCATCTGAAACTTTGACGCAGCGGACGTTTCCAAGAACAAATTCTGGATACGGCGGGTCGTACGTGTTTCTTGGTGGATTTTGCTGATACCAGTTGCGATAGTCTGCTTCTGCCTCAGGCCACTTTTTTGTTACAGACAAGACGAACCCGCGGCCCCACGCTCCGATGTCATTGCACACGTGAGCTACGATCTTCGTACCTTCGCCGACAGGTTCGGTAGCGTCACCCTTCAGATATGTGATCATGTGATCTTCCTCGCAATGACTTCCATGCATGCTACGTAGCGCTGGCTGACGTTGTAACGGACTGGCTCGAATCCAAAATCGTCGAGCAGTTCATACAACCTTGAGCGGCCAAAATTGTGGTAGTGCTCAATCTCGCCCCAGTATGGGTTTTGATGCGTGGCTGTCATCATCCGCCAGGCGAGCGACTCAGCGTTCGGCATTGACAAAAACAGTGTTCCACCCTCCCTCAATAACTCACTAGCCTTCTGCAGCGCTAATCGAGGAAAGGGCATGTGTTCTAGAACGTCCGCCATTGAGATGACATCAAAAGTTCCAGCTCCCGTCAAGTCCATGAAGCCGACACACAGTGCATCGTAATGTAACTCATGCATTCTCGTCACCGACTTCTCTCTGACGTCGATACCAAATGCATCAAAGCCAAATTCATCTGCCGTAGCTAGCAATGAACCGTTTCCGATCCCAACGTCGAGCCAACTTCCCGACCACTTGTTGCGTGCTAAGCAAACGTCTTCTACGATCTTTGCTGCAATCGCACGTTCATTGAGCGTAGGGGTCCCGGGAAGCTGTTCAGGATGCGCATTCTTTAAAAGCTTGTTGAACACATCATCTGTAAAATACCCAGACGTAAAGGCATGATCACAGTCGTGACACCTCATCCAAAAAATCTCTTTTGAGATTTCTTCTATGAAGAGAGGGTGCTGAGCACACGATCCGACGCCAAGTTGTCTGACGTCTTTTGAATCGCACAGTGGACATGCATCATATGCAATGCGACAATCGCTCATAGGACTTCAGTTTTTGGATACGTCTCTATGATGTACTGTGCAAACGTAGAATTACACAGTGCGTCTTGACGACGTGACTGGACGTGTTCAACGATCGCCTCGCCATGCATGCCAGTAATCTCCTGAAGTGCCATCGCCGTGACGATGCCTGAGCGATTCAAACCTTGCATGCAAGTTACGAGTACAGTACGTCCTGCCTTCACGTGTTCGGCAACTTGATGGGCTGCGTCTTTCCATGAATCGATGAAACGCATCAGACGATGTAGACGATGGTCATCATCTCCTGGAGCGCAGATAACAGTTAACCCTTCATACTGTGAAGCATCCTGCCACTCTTTGGCACACAAGACTAAAACATCGATCCCTGATTTTGCAAGGCCATCGCCTCCAGGTGGAAGCCCGCCTTGGTACAGGCGATCATGAATCTTATCTGCTGTGTATGACATGTTTCTATTCTACACAATTGTCATGACGTGTATCGACGCCTATTTAGAAACATGTCGTCATTGCTCTTGAAGCGTTACATTCGCATGCTCGTTGAGGATGCTGTCTCAGGCAAGCAGGCGGCATCAACTGGCTTAGCGCTGATGAAAAAGAGTGGTCCAAAAGGCTTGATCGTCTATGTGGTCTACGTTCCGAAAATCATCGCGGCGGCCCTAGAGTCGGGTGATATCACAGATGAAGTTACGTCAAAAGGTATCGTGGGTTATCTCGTCGTCAAACCGCACGAGGGTGATGCATGGAACGCCGGTGAGGTCAAACTCGCGGCTGCACAAAAGGGCTACGGTCCTATGATGTACCAGTTCGCAATGAACGACTACGCAGGTGGTCTGTTTCCAGATCGCGTCAGCACATCATCTGCAGCACGTAACGTGTGGAAAAAGTACGATCAACGTGGTGATGTCGAAAAGAAGAAATTTGACGACGCAAAACAACCAAAGACGCCCGACAAAGGCGATGACGCTACTCTAGTTCCAGGCACAGATCTTGAGGGTGACGAAGCGTACCTCAATCAGGCATATGATGCGCCCGGTGACGCAGGCAACAGAAGCGAGCTTATGCAACATCACAAGAAGTTCATCGCTTTGATGGCATCAAAAAAGTTTCCAGCCAACATTGTAGAAACGATGATCGAAAACATCGGTGACGAGTACTTCAGTGCGCGCTACAAGAACGGCTGAAACTACTTCCTCTTGCTAACGGCTCGACCTTGCATGTGTTCCCAATCACGGTCCTGAGGACCTCTGACTTCGAGGTTCTTATTCCACGCTCCACGTAAAACCGCAGGATCGACACCATGTTTCTGGGCAATCACCATCAAAGCATTCATGTCCTTGGGAAAGCAATGACCACCGAAGCCTCTGACGTATCGACCGTCGTGAGTAGGCACAGGTCCAGGCACATTCCAGTGAGAATTTCCCAGACGGGGGTCTAGCTTAGCGTACTCGACAACCTTGTCGTAGTCGATGTTCAAGCCGTCTCCATCGAGTGCTTCACAGATTTGTGACATCTCATTGGCAAATGAAACCTTCGTCGCAAGGAAGCAGTTGATGACGTACTTCACCATCTCTGCAGTGGTGGAAGACGTCTTGACAAGCGGCACCTTCGGAAATGCTGTCTGGAACACGAGTTTGACAGTATTGATCCACGGGCGAGGCCCACCGAGGATGACGCGATTCTGATTGCGCATGTCGTCCAACGCATTTGCCTCTGTCAGAAACTCAGGATTAAAGACGACATGCAAGCCTTGTGGACCAAGTTCCTTGTTCCAGCGTTCTGTCGTGCCCGGCGGAACGGTCGACTTGACAACTGCGATTCGATCGCCAGGCGCCGCGGCAAGTTCTTTTAGAACCCCCTCAACGATAGAAAGATCGGCTTCGCCATCTTCGAACATCGGTGTAGGAAGGCATACGAAGTACACACCAGAAAAGTTCTTCGTCTCTTCACACGCGGCAACGAACTGTTGGGCGGGTGTGGGTTCACCCTTTTCAGGGGACCACAGACCTGCCAGACGAGCAGCACGATCAACATCATACGCTTCGCTTGTCGGCACGGGAGAACGTGGATCTCTACCGCCTTGAGCAACTTTGCCTGAAATGTCATGAACGAGGACGTCAAATCCACGCTCAGCAAATACAGTCGTCAGCGACCCACCGACGAAACCTTGACCGATGATTGCGATCGACTTCATTACTTTGTGCTTTCTTCACGCATTCTGTAGATTATGGCTGCGAGAAAATGTTCTCTTTTGAGAGGATCTAGATTGTTCCACTCACTAACGGAAAGCTCACTAGCTTTTTGAGCATGTCTAACAACATCTCCAAGTTGAACACTAGTGCCGTTTATGTCGATTAGCGCAGGCAACAGTGAGCTTCCCATCAACATGTTTCTATTCTACTTCAGAACTTGCAAGTGGTCAACGCTAAGGCAGTTTCTTGCCATCTGTCGGACCGCTTGATGTAATCGACAGTCCGATGAATAAGGTCTTGCCTCATTTGGGGATCCATTCTCTCGATGTCAGCGAGAATACGAGGGATGTCACTGACGCGCTTGTACATGCGGACCATTCGATGACCATCGACTTGAGGAAATTCATCAAAGTACGACAGGTAGCCGCCGGCTGCATTTCTAACGCTGAAGCAACCACGTGATGCAGCCTCAACATCCTTGATCCACAGGCCATCTCTCAGATTCATCTCTTCACCATCAACTTGAATTGATGAATCCTCGCTATGAATGAACACCCGAATGTTGGACAGTGCCTTCAAGTAACGTTGATAGTCAAGTGTGTTGCCCATCTGAACGTTGACCTGAATCTCCATTTCGTCAAGCTCGTCAAACAGTTTCTTCCTATGTGGATGGATTGTTCCGATGAACCCAAGTGGGATCGATCTTTCTTCGAACTTGGGACCCACGTCACAGTATTCTGGAAGGACCGACATTCTGACGAACATCGATGGCACGTTTCTGTGAAACAGAAAGTCTGCCCACAACTGCGTCGTAAGTGCGAATGATGTGATGTTCAGATGCTTGCGTGCGAGCTCATACGTTCCTTTGAATGGTGAGTCATCCATGTACGCTTGCCAAGGATCCTGGTCATACACAACGACAGGGCAAGGACCAATCCATTCAGTTAATCTCTCGGCATACTTGAACAACGTACGCTGCTTGAGACAACACACGACACGATCATACGTGTAAGGGAGAGATGCTAGTTCACTAAGGGCGACTGTTCGAACACCCGGGATCTTCTGTAATGCCTTTGTGAGCTGATGTTGAAAGCAGTTGTTCTCGACGTATTCAATAGAGTCGACCAAATGCAGGATCACGGGTGAGTTCGTCATATCGAGACTGTGCCTCTTCGAAAGCCGCCAGGAACTCTGGATCGGTGTAATTGAACTTTCTGTTCTGAGCGAACCGCGTTGAAAACTGCGCACCAATTAGGGCATACGCACGATTTACGTTCTGCTCTTTACCAATCTTGTTCTGAAACCATGCATTGAACACCTTTTCAAGCACAATCTTCTGACCTTTTAGGGCACGATGAATACCGTAGTGAAATGACTGGCGGGAGTTTGCATAATGACAGTGAAATCCCGCAGGTCGTAGTGACATAGGAAGTTCCTTGTCACGCAACACAACATCGTGGTCAACATCAACTTTACGATCACAATACAATTCATCTTGTGTATCGTTGAACGTCACCTTTGGACTGAACGCATTCAATCCATTGATGAAGTCATCAGTCATGTAGTCATGTAATGGTGCTTGAAGACCCGTAAGTCGGGGCACCGCCTTAAACATGTTGCAGATGTCAACAAGCGTATGAGATGATCGTAGAACTGTGTCTGCATCGACCTTCACAAAGAGGTCATGGCCCGACTTAGCATCACGCCAAGCCTTCCAAAGTGCATTGTGAGCATCCTTTTCGCCCAGGCCTGACACAATAAAATGCGTAACGACAACCCCATGCTGTTTTTGGATGATGTCAACACACGCTTCAATGTCACCCTCACAAGTGTGCATTGTTCCAACAAAAACGCGAGGTAGTTCGTTCATGGTTTCCAGTCTTCTTTCAACATGTACATGACGTACTGATCCCAGAACTTACCTTCGCGAAAGAGCGACTGTGTGAACTTTCCTTCGACTTTGAAACCCAGGCCTGTGTACACGCGCTGGCCAATGACGTTGTATTCTGCAGTCGTAAGCCCTACGCGGTGTAGCTTCAGTTCATTGAAGCACTTGTCGAGCATCAATGTCCACATCAGCCGGGCAAGACCTTTCCCGCGATGCGACTTGTGAATGTCTGCTCCTAGAACACAACACTCATTTACAGGGTCGATGTCGTAGAATTTTGTGAACCCTGCACATTTCCCGTCAACCTCAAAGATTAGGCGCAATTGTGACGGATTATTCTTCGTCTTTTCCCACCAATTCATGTGTTGTTCGACGGTGATGGGTGAAGGATGCGTCAAGTTTTTGAGCACCTCTGGATCGTTGTGCAGATCGACCAGAAATTCATGGTCTGCATTGGTGACAGGCCTCAAAATCATGTTCATGTTACTTCGTGAGCTCTTTCACGCGATTAGCAATATGCTCAACGTCTTCTTTCGTCAACCACCAACCACACGGCAACGAGAATTGATTCTTTGCAAACTCACGTAAGCCCGGGAGTGGCGTCTTGCTTGAAGCAAACGCAGTGTATTCATCGTTCGGAACATGCACCACGCCTGCCATGATTCCCTCTGCGTTCAGAATCTTGAGAAGTTCATCACGTTGTAGTGCAGAACGCTCTGGCACAACCTTCATGGTGTAGACCCATGAACTCGAGTTTGCACCATCTGGACGGGAAGCGTGAACGACAGACCCGAAGTTCTTGAACAGTTCATCGTACATTGCAGCATTCGCGCGGTGAGCTAGCAGAATTCCTTCGATGTGTGGAATCTGTGCTAGACCGATCGCGGCAGACACGTTGTTCATGTTGAACTTGTATCCTGCTTCGAAGACGTCAGTGTCCCACTGTTGTCCCTTCCATTCGCCTTTTTCGTTCTTAGTCTTGTCGCGGTCTAGACCGAACCATTTTAGAGCCTTTGCACGCTCATAGTCTGCGTCATTGTTGTTGCAAACAAGGGCACCGCCATCGCCGGTTGTGAAGTGTTTGATGGCCTGGAAGCTATAGCACGTGTAATTGGCCCACTCGTGGATCGGCTTGTCACGGTACATTGCACCAAATGCGTGGGCTGCGTCAAGGATCAACTTGAGTCCCATGCCATCGCAGAAGTGCTTGAGCATGTAGAGATTGGGAGGCGTTCCTGCCCAAGCCACGACCATGATGGCCTTTGTCTTTGTGCTGACACGCTTTGTGACGTCATCAATGTCAAGCATGCCCGTTTCAGGATCAACGTCTGCCCACACGATCTTTGCACCAAGGTTGACAATGGGTGTGTTTCCTGCGACGCACGTCATTGGAGACGACACGACGTCAGTTCCAGGTCCAACACCTGCAAGCTTCAACGCCAATGTGAGCGCGCTGGTACACGAGTTTGTCAGAAGCAGGTTCTTTGCCTGAAGCACACGCTTGAGTTCTGTCGTCAGTTCGGTGACTTGAACGCCTTCATTGATGAAGCCTGATTCGAACACCTCTCTGATCTTGAGAAGCGCTTCTTCAGTCGGAACGTGAACCTTGAAAAGGGGAAATGTTTTCATGTCATTCTTTCCTGTTCGTAATGATTTCTTCGATCTTCTGACCCGTGAAACCGCTGAGTGGCATGTCAATAATTCCCAATTTGTCAAGATATTGAAATAACTCGATGGGCGTCATGACCAGATCTGCACTAGTGTATGTGAGCGCAGGACCATCGCCAGCTTCAAATGCAGGACCAATGATGTAGTTTTTCTCGTCGCCGCTCAACCTTGTTCGAACGCCTTCTGAAGAATTGATCAGATCTTCGTGTTGTTTCTCGCCTGGACGGAGACCAATGATCTTGATTGGCTTGCTATGCTTAGCAGAAAAGATCTCTGCCAGATCGCCGACTCTCATTGCTGGGAGTCGTGGGATCCACGTCTCACCTGATCGACCGTTCAATAAAGCCTTCTGTATGAGATCGACGCTGTCGTCTAGCGTCATCAAAAACCGTGTCATGTTAGGATCTGTGACAGTCAACTGTGTCCCAAACATGCCTTGGTATTTGAACAGTGGAACGATGCTTCCACGCGACTCTAGAACGTTTCCATACCTGACAGCAAGAAATCTGACGTGCTTTTCTCCAGTCTGAGCCTGACTAGTGACAACGCGTTCGGAAATCGCCTTGCACATTCCATACACGTTGACGGGAGAACAGGCCTTGTCAGTGCTGACGAACAGCACTGCTTCAACTATTTGGTCTTGTCCGAGCGAATTCACTGCATTGATAACGTTCTCTGTACCGATGAGATTCGTAAGAATGCTTTCACTCGGGCTGAGTTCGCATGTGTCTACTTGCTTGAGTGCAGCGGCCACAATGATTGTTTCAGGCTTATACTGTCTGATGACGTCCTGTATGCGGCTCTTGTCCCTCACGTCACCCACGTAAAAACGCAGACCGTCAGACCTAGAAGCTAGCGGTCCTGACTGAAGTTCATTTTTAATGGTCCAATGTTTCGACTCGTCGCGAGAATAGACTGCAACGTCACCCGTCGGCAACAAACGATCGATCAGCTTACGACCAAGTGAACCTGTTCCACCGAACACGAGGGTTCTCATTTTGATCCACACGTTCTTTTGTCATGACCTGATTGGTGACAAATTGAGCACGTCACTATGTGACCCATCAATGATGCACTACGTTTTGCATTCGTCTCTGGGTTATTCTGTGCAATTTTTTGTGACACGCTTGCTTTACGACGTGTTTCTGGATCCAACCACTGTTTCTTACTTGCAATTGATTGTGCTTCACTATGCCTTAGTCGAGCATCCGGATTTTCAAATTGTTTCAATGTTCGCTCGCTATTCTTACGTCGCTCTTCAGGATTTTCAAAGCGTTTCTTCGCATGCGCACGATTGTCCCACGTATGATTTCTTGTTAAGATTATTCGTGTGACAATAGACATCAATCATCATACAACTCTATCAAACTCGTTGTACTGTGTACTGATCCTTTGGCGTGATGCTAGCAAAACGCGTTGACTGATATCCCAACCGCTGCAGTTCCTTGGCATCTGTCCAAGACCCGGTGATCACTTTTGTGCCGTATGGATTCAGATCGCAATTGAACATGCCACCATCAAGGATTGATATCTGCGGGTACTTTACGTGATAAAGACGCTGGAATTCATGTTCAGTGAATCGTTCGTAGGCGCTTAACTGCTCGAAACACGACTTCATCGTCTCAAATCGATTCAGAGCCGGAAGCTGCGTCAAGAAGTTTGTCTTCCAGAACACCCCTTCGATCTGTTCGAACTTGACGCTTTCACCCGTCACTCTGTTGGTGTGTGACTGCCACAAGTTACTACGAGACCCGGGTACAGGCGCGTCCTTGTTATAGAGGTGAAAATCTTTGATCGAATACTCATGCAGACGCATCGCACCGATGTCTGGGTGATGGTCCAGAAATTTCTTACATTGATCCAGCCAATGAAGGTTGTAGTGCATCATGTCAGACTCAATGATGTACGTGTAGTCTGGCGTTGTCTTCAGATTGCTCAGCCACCAGTCGATTGCTGACCAGTAACCAACGTTGCGATCTGACTGAAAGACGTTCGTAAAGTGACTAGTGAGCTGTTCTTTGACGGCAAATTCTGTCGACGCATTGTCAAAGACAGTGATCCTTGGCATCAGTTCAGGTGCCTGTTGTTCGAGATTGTGAATGACCTGATTGAGTATGTCGGCTCGAGAAGGCTCGAGGCAGCATGTCACCATCAGAATTTCAATCGTGCTCATACTTCTTCGATCAACTTTCTGAACGGTGCATAGCCTGCCGGCAATTTTAGTGCCTCGACGTTCGGAACTGCAGGCGTGCAAAGCTCAACTTTATCGCCGATCGCCCCGAGTGGCAAAACGGCAGATGCAATTCCAACAGGACGGGACACACACGGAATTCCAAGCAAACCACACTCAATTAGTGATTGAGGACCGCCTTCGTATCGTGCTGTGACCGGGTAAAGATCAAGAGTTTGGTACAACTCGTTGAGAACTTCTTGCGTAGGTAGCTCAAAATATGTGTATGGAATGCCCGCTCTCTCAAGTCGTCCAATGATGTACTGACGACGCCAGCCGGCTAGGACTACGTGCAGACCTACGCCGTCGTTAAATGCACGTTCTAGAGTGTCGGCCAAAAGATCTGGGCCCTTTTCCATCTTGGGGCTCACCAGGTCACTTCCTTCGGTGTCCCTCTGAAATGATCCGACCAAGTAGCTATGGTCAGGGAGCCCATGTTTTTTCCTGAGAGCTTCTCGAGAATCAGTTTTCTTCCAAATGCGTTCATTCGCCCAATACGGGATGACGTGAATTGGTTTTTGGGTCAAAGGCCGAATAAAAGCCTCTGTGTGCTTGTTTGGAACGTGGTATGCAGTGGTATATCGATCCCGTTGTGCAAATTCTTGTCGAGCAATGTCATTGAACTTTTGAGGAACAATGTGATGGACGGTTGTGATGACCTTCCGACGAGGAGCTAGCATGTATGACGGGAGACGATTCCAACACCATTCCGCCATTAACCAAATCACGTCGGCGCCGTGAATGTCACTCGCCACGATGTCTGCGTTGTCAATGTTCCACTCGTCAACAAACCGGTCGACAATCCAGTCTTCGCCTGGTTTGAGAACGTAGACTTTTCTCACGCTAGCGCTTCTTTCGTCGCAAGTGCGACGTCATGGTCGACCATCTTCTTGACAAGCGCAAAGAAGTCAAGTGACGGGTACCATCCGAGTTTTTCATGTGCAAACGTTGGATTGGCACACAGTGTGTCGACTTCTGAAGGTCGAACAAACTTCGCATCTGTGCGAACAAACTCGTCTGGGTTCAGTCCGGCATAATGGAATGCAGCGTCGACGAACTCTTTGACGGTGTGAGTTTCACCTGTTCCGATGACGTAGTCGCGAGCCTGAGGCTGTTGAAGCATCATCCACATCGCCTGGACGTAGTCAGGTGCATATCCCCAGTCGCGCTTCATGTCAGTGGGTCCAAGCACGAGTTCCTTCTGAAGGCCTACCTTGATACGACCTACGGCGCGCGTGATTTTACGGGTGACGAAATTCTCACCCCGACGTTCACTTTCGTGGTTGAAGAGAATACCACTGCATGCAAAGATACCGTACGACTCACGGTAGTTCTGAGTGATGTAATGACCGAATGCCTTCGCGCATCCGTATGGGCTACGTGGATAAAAGCGCGTTGTCTCAGATTGAGGCGTCTCCTGAACTTTTCCGAACATCTCAGATGAGCTTGCCTGATAGAAACGAGTGCTCAAACCAGATCGTCTGATCGCCTCGAGAAGATTGAGTGGACCCATCGCAGTTACGCCAACCGTGTTGATCGGTTGTTCGAATGACTGACCGACGTGGCTCTGTGCAGCAAGGTTG
>Ga0315284_10002862_pt1 | contig 24598 bp, 55 predicted proteins | sample YL17G09_16_MG_FD_203696 | JGI IMG/M metagenome (GOLD analysis project Ga0315284, IMG submission 203696) | Sediment microbial communities from Yellowstone Lake, YNP, Wyoming, USA - YL17G09_16 | ecosystem: Environmental > Aquatic > Freshwater > Lake > Sediment | place: USA: Wyoming | collected...
GACACAACCAGAAGCGATGGATCCGCCGCACCCAGAAGGGGGTCCGTCTAGCTGGGGCTCTCTACGGCATCAAGGTCTACGAGGCGCAACCCCGGAAGGACGGGACCTTCGTGTGGCGTCTCGTCCGCATCGAACGCGAGACGTTCTCGGTCCTCGGAACCGTCATCCAGGCAGCACACAAGTACGCGAAGCAGCACAACCTCCCCTACCTCCCCCAACTCCGACACGGGGATCGCATGAATCAGGTGATTCAGTGAGCAAGTACACGCGCATCTCGTTCAACGAATCGTTTCAGGAGTGGGCTCGGACCAACAACGTGGTGTGCGACTGCAAGCACAACCACCCCTTCGCCTTCGAGGGGCACAAGGGCGAGTGCCCGATGGTCGCTGCGGCCTCCCACTGGAAGACAGCCGGGTCCGCCCTCTACGCAGCCATGCCGAAGAAGCCCGTGACCGAGCAGACGACCGAGACCTAGTCGTCGAAGCCCGTTCCGAGCAAGCGGTCCCAAACAGACGGGGCCGGCGGCAGCTTCGGGGGAGGGGCCTCTCCCGCAAGGAAGAACCGGAGGGCATCCAGATGGACGCTCTCCGGTTCTGGTTTGTCCTCCGCTTGGAGGATGACGCAGTTGGCCGGAACATCGACTCGAAGCACCATGAACCGGACGTCGCCCGACCTGACCCAGCAGCCGGGCCGGACCCAGCGTGGGACCAGCTCCATCCATGTCGTGTCCGCAAGGGCCGATGGGGGGCTTGGAACGGCATCCTCGGTGGGCCTGGGAAAGCCCTGAAGGCGTCGGGTCGTGAGGGGGGTCTCCAGGTACAGTTGGAGAGAGCCCGCCAACACCCAGTCCGCAAGCCCTTCCCGGCCCTCACGGATCTCGACGAGGACCCGTTGGATGAACGGATTGTCCCGCTGCTCAGTGTCAGCCCTGACGACGTGGGGGTCGTGGGTCAAAGAGGCCCACAGGTGACGGAAGCGGGTTGCATCCTCCTCCGTCACCATCGGGAAGCTGTAGCGAAGCTCAGGCATCAGGCAGCGGCCTTACCATCGAGCATCTCCAGGGCTCGCTGGAGCGTCGCGGTGCCCGCGTTGCCCCCGTACGCCCACGGGATGCCTTTGACTTTGCAGACCTCGACGAGCTTTTCGCTCGTCCGGTGGCCCAGGAACTTCTCTAGGATGACGACGGCACCCACAGTGCCGTTGCTGATCCGAGCAACGGCGGAGGCGTCCCCCTTGTTGCGGTAGACCTCGACCCACTCCACGTCGAATCCGAAACGGTCGTGGACGCTCTCGATCTTGTTCGGCACGGGGATACCACCGACAAAGACAAGAGGCTTCTGCTTGATCGCCGCCCGGAGCTTCGGGAGCGAGGGCCACGAATGGGTGGGTACCTCGGGCTCTGGCTTCGCGGTTTTTGGCTCGCTCTTTTCACCTTTCTTGGGGGTCAGAGGCCGGGCAGCATCGGCGTCGAACTTCCGGATGCGAGCGTACGCCTCTTGGGCCAGATGAAGCCAATCGCCCGTGTGATCGTGGGCCAGCCCCTTCACGAAGTCCTTGACGCCCGAATCGTACTTGATCGCCGCGAGCATCTTGACGCTCTGCCCGAGTTGCCAGTGGTAGTGGGACGACGCGGGGACATTGTCCTGCCAATGTCGGATCTCAGCCGCGTACGCTTGGATCATGTGCATGAGTCGTGGAGCCGGGTACTGCTTCCACTGCTGATGGGAGAGGGCTTCGATCTTCGTGAGGAGTGCGCGAATGTCCTCGGGGTCGAAGTCTTCCGATGAGTCGGGGGCCTCTTCTTCAGCCTCGACATTCGTTTCGTTGCTGGGAGCCTGGATACCTGAAGGGGCCGGCTCCGGGACCACCTCAAGGACGAAAGGGACGCCACCTACGATCTCCAACAGAGCCATGAGGCTCGTCCGTAGCTTCGACTGAACAGGGGTGAGGTCTGTCAGAGCCGGGGCAGTTTCCCCGACCGCCTGAAGCATCGCTGCCAAGGCTTTCTCCTCTGCCTGTTTCTGGATGGCCCCCGAGTACGCCGCGAGGCTCGTCTGAAGAACCTCGACAGCAGCCAAGGGGACGCGAGCTTCCTCCTCGGCTTTCCGGGCAAATGCCTTCTGAAGGCGACTCGCTATGTCCGGCAACGCGGCAACGTCCGGGGTAGTTTTTGTAGACACGGGCACCACCATTTTTTCCTCAACCTGGGGTCCCACAGGACGCGAAGTGGGGTTGACCCAGACGTGAAGGTACGTGCCTGACGGGTCACTCGATAGCTCTTGGTATCCGATGAACCGGAGCATCGTGCAGAAGGAGACAGGGGGCGTCAGGTACGGCATCCCGTGGATCAATACACCGGCTCGGTGTATCTAGGAGACGTGGACCCTGACTTCGACGATGATTGGGAGACCCTCCGTGGTCCGCCCCGACCGCCAGAGCCCGAAGACCTGATTGGGCACATCGTGTACCTGTTCGGAGGCCAGGAAGTGAGCCCGAGGTTCCCGATTCTCCATCGAAAGGGCGATCCGGACCTGTTTCCCCACACCTGGATGATCACCGGAGGTCAGGTGAACATCGACCGTGTTCAGGTGCTCATAGGTGATGAAGTCGTCTGGGAAAAGGACGCCCGGTACTGCCTCCAGACCAACGACACGATGAAGATGAATCTGGAACTTCGGGGACTTCGGGAGCTATTTGATCAGATCCAGGCCAAGACCTAGTAGGACCATGCCGACCCCCAAGATGCCCGAGTCCCCCGAGATTGAGATCCCCCGGGACCCCCCGGCTGGTTCATGGGCCGCTGTGGCCCGCATGATGGCGGCCGACGACGACTCCGGGTTCGACTGGGATGCTTGGAAGGAGCGTGACCTGTGAAAGTCGGAATCAAGGCTCAGGGCCAGGATCACATGGCGAAGCTCGTGTCGATCAGGCACGGACACGCCCCTCGTCGATCCTGCAACGCTCAGGAGAAGGCCATCGAGACGAAGGTCCGCCAGGCTGGCAAGAAAGAGTGCCGGGACTTTTGATCGACACGCCCCCCGCCCCTAGTGAGAGCACCATGAAGCCCTACGGTGTCCGCGTCATCGACTGCCCCGACGTTGCCGACCTCCGCGAGATGGGGTCGAAGTCCTCCACCGGGGGTCGCAACTACAACCGCAACGTCGCCGCGAAAGCGACGACCCGCCGCCACTGGGCCCGCAAGGCCCGCGCCGCCAACAAGGCGGCCTGCCGCGAGGAGGTCTGAGATGTCCCAGGTGAAGTTCCACGCCACCACGAATCAGGACGTGCTCGTCGAGGTCATGGCGGGCTGGGACCGGCCGCTCAAAGAGTTCTACATGACCCTCTTCTTCGCCGGCCAAGAAGCGGACGACCCGGACTCGGATGAGGCCCTCTGGTCCACCATCGGAGAGTGCGGGCTCGAAGACTACCCGGACACGAAGCGCATCCGTGAGAAGCTCGCCCAGTTCGGCATCACGGCCCCCGAGGGCTTCTGGGATCGCGTCGAGCTTCAAGAGGCCAACGTCATCCACACGTTCAAGGACAACGCCTGGACCAAGCTGGAGTTCTGAGATATGACCCGCACCATCCTGATTCAGGGCGCCTCGTACGAGTACGTGAAGACCATTCAGGGCACCGATGGCCGGAAGGTCTACCTGCTCCGCAAGGCGGACGGCTGCAACGCTGGTTCGATCATCGAGGTCAGCCAGTGGGCAACCCGACCCGACCTCTGGCGGGCAGAGTCGAACGGTTGTGCGATGCGTTGCACGCTGATGATCGACCCGACGACCAAGAAGATGACGGACATCACCCATCGGATGAACATGGGCGAGATGAAGTCCGCCCCGAACCCGAACTACCCAGGCGGCGTGGTCTACTGGTACACGAAACCGACGCTGGATGGCGTGACGGTCTAGCCCTCGACGAAGACGAATCGGGCACGTCGAACTCCATCCGGCCATTCGACCTCTTCCATGAACATCGCCTCGGAGCGAACCCAACGGGCCCCTTCCGGATTCTCGTAGACGAGCCGATTCTCCAGGGTCCGAGGGTCACGAACCCGGCAGACGACCTTGTACGTGGTTCCCTTGAAGTGCTGGAACTTGGCAAGAGGTACCGTGAAGACCGGCTCGGGCGCCGCTGGGGCAAGAGGTTCCTTCTCGAAGTCCGCGAGCGGCATGTCCCAGTAGATGCCCGTCTTTGATGTGTAGACGACCAGCACGTCTTGCGTCTCGGAGTCACGGCTGAGGGTGACCGGAACGCAGGGGATGCCTTCGGGTGAAATGCCGGGCTGGGGGAGATCCATGCCCCCTTTTACACCAGAAGTTGGTGTAGTGTCTGGCCATGACGCTTCAGGAAGCCGTCCGTCAGGCCATCGAAGACCACGCGACCTACGCGGTGATCGCCCGCACGAAAGGGGCTCCGCTCGGTCCATTCGTGGGTCGGGTCATCTCGGTCCACGGACTCGTATGGCCGCCCCGTGAGATCCACGGAGAAGTCCGTCGCCAAATCGAGGCCCAGCCGTGAAGCCGCCCATCACGAAGCAGGTCAAGAAGACGGACCTCCAGATCCTCAAGGCACTCTTGAGCTGCCCGGCGGGCAAGCTCTCGCCGTCTGAAAAGTCGAGCTTCCAGGCGATGTACGACCGGGTGGCGTCAGGGTCGCAGATCAGCCTGTCTCCAAAGCAGCGAGCTTGGGCCGAAGGCACGTACGCGAAGCTCGACCTCGACAAGGAGCGGACGTTCATCCCGCAGCGGGTCGAGGTGAAGGACAAGCGCCTTCTGGCCCCTCTGGACGCCCTCCAGAGGCCCCTCAAGCCGCCCGGACGCTAGCGACGGCGGGCAGCCCGAAGCTCCGTCTTGAGGGCTTCCTTGCCCTCCTTGAACCGCTGCCGAGCCTCCCGGGCGGAAGCGAGCTTCTCTTCCCGGGTCGAGCCCTTGAAGTCCTCGGTCTCGTCGATCGTCTCGGGGTCCACCAGGAAGACGGCCTTGGCGGGCTCGGGGACGTTCGGGTCGAGGTAGTTGTCGTCGATGAGCTTGTCGAACATGGAGGGCCGCCGGTCGTACTCCTGCTGGAGCTTCTCCGCCTTGGTCAAGACCTTCTTCCGGTCCCGCGGGTGGGTGTACGGCCGGACGTAGAAGCTGACCCAAGACAGACCCTCGCTGAGGCACTCCTGACAGTTCGGGGTGCCAGAGAGGACGCGCGTGTTGTGCTTGAAGCTCTTCCCGCACCGGGAGGAGTCCGTGACGCCCGACTCGTACGTCTGGGCGATGTGGTACGTGCCCCGGTCGTCCGCCTGGACCATCTGGATGCGCTTCGAGGGCACCTGCATCAAGACCCGATGCCCGACGGGGACGAGTTCGAGCCGGGTCGGGTTGACGTCCACGGCTCCTCGCGACCAAGAGCCGCTGACCCGGTAACGTGGTCGCGTGTAGCCGTACCGAAGTCCCTGGATGACCTCGACGTCGAGTTCGTCCCGTCCACAGACGGAGCCCGTCTGGGCAAGGGGCAACGCGAGGGTGTTCGCTGGGAACCGCTCGACACCATCGTAGACGTGCCCATCGGCACGGGAGCAGATGGGCGGGTCGCGGAAACGCGACACGGGGACGAGGAAGCGACCGGCCATAACCCCCAAGGTGTACACCGGTTTGATCCCCACCGTCAGCGGTCTAGTAGAGGCATGGAACGCCCTTACGTCTCGATCGAAGAGTCCCTGGAGTTCGCCGTGTTCGAGGCGTGCCAGGAAGCTGAGTTCGAGGTGGCTGCGGCGAAGGCGCCCCCGACGGTGCCAGCTCCCCCGCCCATCGAATCCGACAATCTGCCCTTCTGAGAGGCAACCGGGTTGGTGTATGGGAGGTCATGCCCCGCATCTTCAACGTCACATTCACGAAGGAGTTCGAGGTCACCATCGTCGCTGAGTCGGAGGAAGAGCTTGAGGCTGCCCTGAAGGAAGCTGCCCACGAGATCGACGACTGGACGGACGATACGGAGTGGGAGACGAGCATCTACGACCCGTACGACCACCTCAAGAAGGCGGAACAGGTGCCAACGAAGTTCGCAGAGCCCGACATGGGGGTCGCGAATGGGGAGGCGGTCAACATCCTCGACTACAAGAAGGTCCACCCGGACTACATGGACCGACTTCAGGAAGAGGCCACCCAGTTGGCCCTTCGATTCAACACCGAGAAGTTGACCCCGAAGCTCCCGGGCATGTAAGTGGACCAAGCTCTGCTCGAAATGGTAGAGGCGGAGCTGCCAGAAAAGGCAGGGATGGTCCGGCTCGCTCTACGCATCGACGACGTACCCCGATCGTTCTACCCAGGCATGTGGCTGCGTCGGGCCGATGAGGGCCAACCGTGGCGAGAGCCGACCTCGGAGGTCGTGAGCGTGGGCCGGACCCGGGTGAGCATCCTCTCCGCGGGCTGCATCGCCCCCGAGCGTATGACTTTCAAGGAAGCCCAGGACACGTACCGGAAAGTCTACGAGACCCCGGCCCCCACGGGACTTCCCGAGTGGATCCACCGGGGCGCGGAGTTCACCGCTTTCACTTGGGAGGCCATGCGGGTTCGGCGGGTTCGCTGGGCTTACGCTTCCGTGGAGACGATCCGCGGTGTACTGATGTTCTGGCACCTCGAAGGGCTGGCCAAGAAAGGCCAACCTCGACGCAATATCTGGGACCGTTTGCTGGACGACGAGAGATGATCACCAAAGCTCAAGAAGCGAAGCTGAAGGCGTACGCCCGGATCCCGAAGGTGGATCAGGCGACGATCTTCGTCCGAAACGTCAAGCGGGCGGGGATGTTCTGGTTCATGCCCATTCTCGGGTGGATCGAGCCACGGGATACCCCCTATGCGATGCTGACCGGCACGCTTCTGCGGATTGCCGACCAGTCGTACGGGGGCTCAGCTTCGTGGCGCATTCCAGCGACACCGGCCAACCACGAAGCCCTGCTGACCCTCCTCGCCTCTCTCGGGTGGGATGGGCGCATCTGGCCAGACGACGGAGGATGGCCTTCGGGGGCACCCGAAGAGGAAGGACTCCGAACCCTCGTCCAGCGTGTTCCGCTGGCGAGCACGTTCTCGTTCGCCCCTGATCCGGTGAAGGGCACTCGTGTCCTGAAGGTGCTCGTCCCGAAGACCCAGGGGCACATGTTGCTCGCTCCCGAGGTTGTCGATGAGGACCGCATCCTGCCGACGGATGCCCTGCGGACCCGCTACGAGCAAGTTCTGGCGGACCCCAGCATCTTCATGCCCATCGACTGGAGCAACGACGTGAAGCGCACCCTCGAAGGGATGGACTTCACCGGCATCGCTCCACCGAACCCCGACCCCTAGAGATCGAGCTTCTTCCGCATCTCGTCGAGCTTCCTACGAGCATCGTAGCGAAAGTACGCCCGCACGAGCGTCTGGAGCAGCATTGCGGCCAAGATCGACCGAAGGATGTGGACTGGATTCAGCTCAGCCCAAGTGAGAGCTGCGCTGAGTCCGACCATCCCAAGAGTGCTCACGAACGTCACCCAGTACGCGCGGTCTGTTTCGACCCAACGAATCGTAACGGGGACGAGTTGTGGGATGACCGGCTTGTCGTCTTCAACGACGATGAGTCGCATCTTTTTCGGGTCCATCGGCTCCTCGGCTAATCGTCTTCGATGAGTCGTTCCCAAGCGTTTGGTGTGGAGGAGGTGGTGATGTCCCGGGTGAATCGTTGAAGAGGGAGTGGCTCTGTTTTGAACGGTAGCACCGATAGGGATTTCGTCGCGAGACGAACGAGTGGGACCACATCTCCATCTCGGGCTACAGTGACAATCCACAAGTCCTTGTTCTTTGGATGCGTGAACGCCTGAATGGAAGCACGCCACGTCAGGGTATGCCCGGTCACTACATCTTTCGCTCCCGTCGGCACTTCCCAGGGGTCCGGGAGGATCTTCAGATCACGGCCTTCGTGACCGGCGCAGAGATAGCAACCACGTCCCCCGCAGCGGTAGCAGTCGCCTTGGTCCTGGTTGAGAGAGAGAACCAGACGAGACTCCAGGCAAGTGATGGCCCCTTGGGTGAGTTGGGCGCCAGGCTTGACCTCCTCGACGAACTCCTTGAGGGCTCGTGGGTTATGCTTTCGGCGTCGAGTGAGGATGCCATTGACCCCGAAGGCGGCCCACGTCCGGACGACGAGGATGGATGGGCACTCGTCCACAGAGACGGTTACGGGGATGGTCGTGAGGTCGATGAGCACGATCTGGTGTACACCAGTTTCCTGAAGTAAAAAAGAAGGCCCTTTGATCAAGGAGTCCCAATGCCTAGTACCCCCATGCCCAAGTTTCCCGTCGGTCAGATCGTTGCCACTCCGGGGGCCGTCGCTGCGTTCCCAGAATCCTTCCTGACGGAGTGCTTTCAGAAGCACTCCTCGGGTGACTGGGGCGACACTCCGAAGGAGGATGCGAAGATGAACAACGAGGCGATGACCACGGGAGACCGCATCATGTCGAGCTACAAGCTCGGCAGCAAGAAGCTCTGGGTCATCACCGAGGGCGAGGGTCCGGACCGGGTGACGACGTTCCTGTTGCCCTCAGATTATTGATCGAGGTGGGCAACCACGACGGCCGGTTTGCCCCCGTGCGCCGGTAGTCCACGAACGCCCAGGCGGCTTCCATCGGTTGGACGGGGCTCCCCTCGAACTGGATACGGAGGCTCAGGGCTTCCTTCACGATGTCCCGGCCACCCATCCCTGCACAGTAATCGCCGAGGAACAGAACGACGAAGTGAACGAAACGTTCGTGGGGGGTCATGGGGACCTTCTACACCAGGCTGTCAGATCCCAGCGGAATGAAGCGTCCTATGAGCATGACCCACTGCCCGTGCTGCCTCCAGACGAACTCCGCCCCGACCTGTCAGCTTTGCGGCTGGAAGCAGGACACGCTGAACGAGCGGGGCTACTCGAAGTTGAACCGCCAGACGGTCAGCAAGGCCCGTTCGGCCTTCATCCGCGCCCTTCCGGATCGTCTGGATGCGGCCATCCGAGCCTGCCGCCCCGTCTAGATCTCCATCGGGGTCGTGGGCAGCTCCACTGGGGGCGCCTGCCGGGAGGCCAGGAAGGCGAACCACACGGAAGTCGCCGCCTGAACGGCCGCGGACTGTATACGCTCTCCACGGAAGATGAGATCGAACCGCCGCCGCTGGACCGCCTCAAGACTGATCGAGGGGTTCGAGCTGATCTCGAACTCGGGCATGACGACTCGACGACCCCGGATGGCACTTGGGTTCACGACGCCGATGCCCGGTTGCTCTTCCATCGTGAAGCCGAGAGGTGGCCTGGGAGGATCGGCCGGCAAGACAGTCCGCTCGATCCTGACCGGGAAGCGGCCGACCCACTCGGGCTCGGAGGCCACATAGACCTGCCCAGGGCGAAGATGAGCATGTGGGTCGGTAGGCTCGCGGACGAGGCTCACGTCCATGAACCCCGGGCCCTCGAACGTCCCCTCTTGGGCGATCCGGTCGAGGACGTCGAAGATCCGCTGATCTTCCTCCGCCATGATCTGCTGGGCCATGTGCGCTTCGGCAGCCGTCCGGTAGTCGAGAGGCCGAGGGGTCACCTGGCTGACCTGAAGCGGAGCCTGGATGCTCGCGTAGAGGCCGGCATCAACCAGCTCGGCCTGGGGTACAGCATCAAGCCTGCGATCCACCGGTCGCGTTCCGTAGATACGGGCGAAGGTCTCGACCATCGCGTGAGAACGCAAGGGACTGGGTGGAGCTGAGATCTCTCTAAGCACCCTCTCAGCAGCCTCGTTCATCTGATCCGCTGGGATGTTGATGCCGAAGTCCTGGAACGCTGCACGAAGACGTTCCTCGACCACACGGCGACCAACCCTCGTCAGGTCACCACCAACGTAGTTCTGCATGATCCTGGCGGCTTCCGCCTGAACCTGCGCAACGACGGCTTCAGCCGACCTCGGGGGAGGCATCGGCCAAGTCTACACCGGCCTGACGGCCGAGGGCTTTGTCTTCTTGGGTTTCGGCTGCACGGTGACGCCTCGGCCCTTGCCCTTCGCCTTCGAGGCACACTCGGAGCAGAGGGGAACGGTTCCTTGGGCGACCGTGGCGGGTTTCTCTCCACACGCAAGACACAGTTGGCCAGATTCGATCTTCATGATGCCCCTAGCGTAGCATCGAAGAGCTATCGCCGGATGCGCCCAACGACCCCACGACCGCCCTTGGTTGAGTGAACGGTGTCTCGGCGGTTCGTGGTCCCGCACACCCCGCACGAGCCCTCTCCGTGCTTGCAGACGGTCTCGTCGGGGATGGGCGAACCCCACCCGTAGATGTCCACGCCGGTCTCGCCCTTGCGGCCCGTGTCTCGAAGAGGCCGCTCCGGCGGGTTGTTCGGCAGAGGTGGGTTCGGCCAGGGCTTCGTGCTCATGCCCTGACCGTACACCGAGTCAGCCTACTTCGGGCAGGGGATCCCACGAGCCTTGCGGTCCCGAGCATACGTTTCGTGGGCCTCACTCTCCTCTGCGGGGGTGAGCCGGCCACCGAAGGAGCCGCCGTCCATCAGGTCGCGGATCGAGAGCCCGTCGGGGAGCATGTCGTCGAGGCAGAGCAGGCCCTTCACGGACTCCCCAGTGTCGCCTTCGACGTTCACCTGGACGTAGAGATGGGGGTAGCCGTCCTTGTCGATGACGAGCTGCCAACGGCCATCCTCGGGCTTCACGCAGCCGCGGGCCTCGGGGTCTTCGGGGTATCGACCGATCGAGATGTTCTTCATGGGGGACTCCTTCTTCAGGTTGAAACCCGGCGGTCGTCCCCCGTCGGTACAGAATCAGTTACCACAGGCGTCCGAGAGTCACAAGAACCTCTTGCCCATCTGATTGAAAGCAGCAAGTCGCCGGCCACACTGGCCCGCCACCTCTTCATACACCGTGGTCGAGGACTTCCGTGACCTCGCTGTCTCTTCCGCCCGTTTGATCGCCGCCTCGGGGCTGATCTCGTACCAACGGAAGGTTCGGCAGGTCGTGTTCACAAGGTAGGGCTGCCCTTTCGGTTTCCCATGCGCGATGGGTTTCGTTGGCCGGGCCCACGGGATTTCCAGTTGCGTCACCCCGCAACCGTACACCGAAAAAAGAGTGGCTGGAGGCCCACTTCCCGGTGTAGGGCTGGAGAGTCGAAGGGCGTTCACGGCCTTCTCGATCACCAAGCACCCCGTCGCCAACGGGGCTGGGCAGACTCGGCGCAGAGCCTCCCACCGCAACGTGCAAACTCCGTGGACGAGCAGGCGTTCCTGCACAGAGGCATCATGACGACCGAAAGCTCGGAGCGGGAATCCGCTCGTGGACTCAGGACGCTCGGCAATACCGCTCTGCTCGACCTCATCGTCGAAGAACTGAGCCCCGCCAGCATCGCTCGCATCTGGAACCGCCACCTCGCTCGTGAGGCGAAGGAGACGCTCTCTCTCGACGCCCAACCGAAGACCAGGGTGCTGAGTGGGTTCACCGACAGCAGGCGGACGTTCCGCGAGGCCGCTTTCCGAGGACCGAAGGGCCTCCTCCTCACGCTCTCCGCGACGGGAGAGTTGAAGGAGATCGGGGACACCACGACCTCGCCAATGATCGAGCCGGTCCAGGTCGCTCCGAAGCCGGCACCGATCAAGGCGAGCCGCCCCCTCTCGCCCTTGGAGCAGCGGATGCTCGTCTCGAAGGGGGGCAAGACGGGGTATCAACCGAGCCAGGAAGTCCAGGAGGAGCTGGACCCGGAGATGGCTCGTCAGCTCGCTCTCGCAGCCGACGAGGCTCATGCGTCGATCCGGGTGCAGCAGAACTTCATCCAGTGGGTCTGCATCCAGGCGGACACCCTGCTGATGGAGCACCAGAAGAACGAGGGGGAGGCCCTCTGGGCGAACCCGATCCGGGTCATGGTCTTCCCGGAAGATCCGACCAAGAAGGCGACGTTCGTCCTCTCCTCGACCGCTCCTCTCCTCAAAAACGAGCCGGGCTCGCCGAACGTGAAGCACGACTTCCGGGCGAACGAGGTGCCGGTCACCCACGCACATCCGGAAGCCTTCAAGCAGGTGGACGGGCTCAAGGTCATCCGCTCGAAGACCCATCGAAAGGGCTCGCACGAGTACTACGTGAAGGCCCTGAACTACATGAACGGCATGTACTTCAAGGGGTACTTCGTCGTCGATGGGCTGGAGGACGCCAAGACAGCTCCCCCGCGTTTCTTCCAGGTCCGTGGGGACCGGGCCGTCCGGATCTCGGAGCAGGACTTCCACGACATCCAGGCGCGACAGGCCGCCGGCAAGCCCCTCATCGAGGAGGGAAAGCCCTCCCGTGACGAGATGCTGGCCTCCCTGACCCGCAAGCCCAACTGATCAGGATGCACTTGGGGCCTGGGGAAACCCGGGCCCCGGTGTATTTGGGGGTATGGACCTCGACCTCGAAGACGACCTGGACGACCTGCGGGGGCTCCGAACGGAATCCCCGCAGGTGCCGGCTGACCTCGAAGGCGAGTTGGACTCTGCCTGGCGGGACCTCCACGGGATCCCGGAGTTTGGGTACTCGGTCACGAAGGGCTTCGGCCTCGACAGCATGGAGCTGTGGAAGGTCCGTTTTGTCGCAAAAGCCGGAGTTCCGGGGTGGGGCCACCACAATCGCCGGGTCAAGTGCTGGGTCAACTACGAGTTCGTCGAGTGCATCTGGAAGGGACCGTCTGCCAAGGTCTCGAAGACCGTCACCATGAAGGACGGACGGGTCATCTCGCAATTCCGGGGGGGCTTGGAGACGTTCGAGCTGAGCCTCATCGACGCCGTCTGCAAGCTAGGGCAGTACCGAGACGAGCACCGACGCGAGGCCCTGGGGCGTCTCGTTTCGCTTCGTGAGAGCCTTCGTAGCATCGAGGTGGAGATCGATAAACAGGTGGTGTACCTACGACGACTCGACGAGTTCCACGCGAACGAGGTGGTACCCTCCGACCTCCTCGAAGCGGAAGAGATGGAGATCGACCGCGTCCTCAGCGAACTGCGAGACACCTGATGCCCAAAGACGCCTTCTCCCGCCTCCTCGATGATGACGACCTGGATCCACCAGGCGACCTCCCGCCTTGGGAGACACACGGCAACTGGTATCTGATGGTGACCACGAAGGGCATCGCGTGCATCATCATCCCGCCGGGTGAACAAGGCTACGGCGTTGTCCGCTTTCCGGACCGATCCGCGGTCACCATCCCGCCGGGCTCAGACAAGGACATCTTCGAGACTGCGGAAGGGATTCTACACGAAGGGCCGCCCGTCTGGGATCGGCTCGACCGGGACTACCTCGACCCAGACCGAGCCGAGAAGCCGAAGCCCGCCCCAGAATACGTCAACCCCGACATGGGTGGAGATCGGGAAGCACCGCAGAGGCGTGGCCCGAAAGAAGCCTTCACCTGGGACTTCAAGAAGGACCGAGGAACACGATGAGCGAACCCAACGACAAGTCCGACAAGCGCAAGCAGAGCCTCTACTTCCCCGAGGAGATGCTCCAAGAGATCAAGGACGAGGCTGCCCGTCTCGACCGCTCCCTCTCATGGATCGTCCAGCGAGCCTGGAAGCAGGCCCGGCCAGAGATCAAGAAGCTCCCGAGCGTCAACGCCCCCGAGTCGAAATGAGCCGTGAAGCCTTCGAGGCTGCTTTGTCCATGCGAGAGGCAGCGGCCAGAGCTTGCATCGACGTAGTGACCCAGGACTTCCCCACAGGCGGGGTTGTCGAAAACGTCGTTGCGCTCGTTTGCAAACGAGCGATGGAACGGATTCTCGCTCTCCCTTTGCCGGGGGAGGAGTTCCCGGTTGGTGTATCTGAACCAGGGTGAAGCTCGTCGATACACGCCTCCGACCTGTTCTCGAAGTCCTTGACGAGCTTCTCATCACCGTGCTCGTTCTCGTGATTTTGTGGTTCAGTTTAGCCGACGGATGCAAGTGATGGGGTTCGGGCGTCTCACCAAGAAGCAAGAGGACATCGTTCGCGACTACGTGCGTGGGCAGACGGTCCACGACCTCGGTGCGGGGGACCTCATGCTATCCCGCACCCTGCTCACCCTTGGGGCTACTCGGGTCGTAGCCATCGACAAGAGCCTGCCCCGATCCCACAACCGCCGCATCGAATGCGTCGAGGAGTACTTTCACTCCTACGTGGAGGGCATCCAGACGGCGTTCGTCTCGTGGCCTTGCAACTGGCAAGACCTCGGGCTGCTTCGCCTTGTCATGCGCTGCCAGGTGGTCCTGTACCTGGGGACCAACACCCAAGGTACGATGTGCGGGGGACGGGAGTTCTTCGAGTACCTGACAGGACGCGAGATCCTCGCTTACGAGCCTGATCCGAAAAACACGCTCATCGTCTACGGGGACAAGTTGGTCGAGAGACCCCTCCGGGGCGAGGAGAAGGCGGCCCTCAATGTGTCCCGCATCTGGAGCTTCGAGGAGGCCGAGAGTGGCTGACCTTGACCTCGACCGAGAGACAATTCTTCAGGTGACCTCGAAGAAGAAGGTCCCCACACCCGAGCTACGTCTCCATGAGGACATGGCCCTCGCCAAGGGGCTTCCCCCGTATGGCTTCGTTCCCGTGTGGCCGAGCCCGTGGGAGAGCTTTGCGCTTTACCGGATCGCCATCACAGGGAAGGGCAAGGAGTGCGGCCACATCATCTACTTTGGTCGATTCGACCGGGCTCTCATCCAGCCCCCGAAGCGAAAGTCGGTCACGCTCTTCTCTGCCAAGACCAAGAAGGGGGAGGTCCCCGAGGGCTACCCAGAGTTCTGCGACGGCGAGATTCACAGTTTTCCTCGCCAGGACATCTGCTTCACGAGCAGCGCCCTCATGAAGTGGTACGAGCTGGCCGCCCGGCGACACCAACAAGACCTCGACTACGAGGGTCGTCGGATCATCAGCCTCGTGGCTGACTTGGGCTCACAGGCCCAGAGCATCACTGCGCAACAGGAGACGCTCCGCAAGCCGTTCCCGTACCACATCATACCCAAGATCGAGAAGATCTAGAGGACTCGGTTCCCGATCACGTCCACGATCACGTTGCCAGGGAAAATCGTGATGATGTCGTTGTCCATCAGGGCCACCGAATCTGTTGCTGGCGGACCGTGAAGCCGTTGGAATTGGCCGGCAACCCGCCCACTGCGGCGTTTGTGTACACGACGAGCTGAGGGCCGCCGAAGTTTCCTCCCGCGACTCCAAGGACGCCTGGGGTTCCCAGCAGGGTCGTTTTGAGTGCCTGAACGGCTTCACCGAGGGTCATCACCTTCCCCGGTGTATCAGTAGAACCATGCTGATCGACCTCGGGCTTCGCTTCATCGTCAACCCGGCGCTCTACGTCGGAACGCTTGCTGTCCGGCTGAACACGGACAACCGGCCCGAGTGTGGTGTTTTCTCAGGGGTTCACGACGGCTTCGAGGAAGACGAGCAGAACCAGCCGATGCCCCACTTCACGTTGCTCGACGGCGACTCTGTGATGGGCGCGACGATGAACTTCGACGACCTCGGCATGTACGACTTCATCATCGACCGTCCCGTGAGTCGAGCCCAGGAGCATCAGGTCCGGCGCTACAACTACGTCGTGCGAGGCTGGAACAACGGGGTCTACTACGAGCACCAGGACATCTGGGTGCTGACCCTTCAGGAGATGACCTCCGGTTGGGACGTGGGCATCCACCGACCGGGGATGAACGGATTCACGCTCATCCTGCCGGACTATCAGCCGGGCTTCATCCGGCGAACGAACGCACGGGCGCTATGAGCCACTGGGATCGCCTTGACGAAGATGTGTTCGAGGAGATCGAAGTCACGATCGATGGGAAGACGCAGAAGATCATGAAGACCGACATCAACATCAAGTTCGAGGGCACGTTCACGGAGTTCATCGAGTGGATGGCCGAGACCTTCAAAGATCCCGCCTCGCTCTACCTACGGGTCGGGGTGGGCTCCAAGGAGGCCATCGTGAACGTCCCTGGGGGCCAGACTTTCCCGGTCGATGAAGTCACCGAGCGGGTCGCCCGAGCGGCGGGCAAGTCCCTCTTCCAGATGTCGGAAGTCGAGCGTGAACGGTTCGGGACACTCGTCACTACCATTCGCCGTCTGGGCCGGGAACGAAAGATCGAGGCCATCAAAGAGATCCGGCAACTCACGGGCCTCGGTCTCAAGGAGGCCAAGGAACTCGTCGAGTCCCACGGGTTCATCCTGTGAGTGCCCAACCGAAATGGTGCGGGCCGTTCCAGTACAGCCAGGAGACGTGCCCGGCATGTGGTTCCGCCGACGTGAGCTTCGGGGGCACCTCGACCACGCTCGTCGGCTGGATGAGCGGTCGTCCCGAGGACAACCCGAACCACCACACGCAGGGATGCGTCTGCCGGGCCTGCGGGCTCCACTACACCCGGGAATGGGTCATCCGGGACCGGAACGCCTGGGCTGCAATCGGGGTGGACGAGGGGGAGGTCATCTACGGCTCGAAGGCGTACACGAAGTACGTCATCGCAGGCTACCCCTCGTGCTGCGACGCTGGCTACCTCATCCACTGCCGATGCGGGGCGTGGGCCAAGAACCGGCAGCATCACCAGACGGTCTCCAGCCGGAATGTGGACGGCGTGTGGGTGACAACCCCAGAGAACATCTGGGAATGCCCCTCGTGTGGCTACTCTGGCAAGGAGATGCCCCAGGAAGAGCCAAAGCCGATTCCGACAGCCTTCGAGCGGCTGCTCCAGGACGATGGCTGACGAGGAGCACGTTCGCCCCGAGGTCAGCGAGGCCGCCAAGAAGGCGGCTGCCTGGCTCGAAGAGTGGGCCCGAGGAGCCAAGGTGGACCTCCAGACTCTCACCGGAGGCGAGTGGTTCATTGTGGCCATGAAAGTGCCCTGCTCGATCCGTTGCTGGCGGGTTGGGGTCAGCATCCCGGTCGGGCCGAACGAGGAGTGCCCTGAATGCGGGAAGGTCAACACGGTGACCCTCTGGGATCGCCTTCTCGAAGACGGAGAGATTTGATCGGGGGCCCTTGGGGTCTAGTAAGAGCATGAGCCTCCAGGACTACCTCCCCCTCTGCGGCTGCCCCTCCTGCCAGGGTCGTGGGACCTGCATGGTTCCGGACGCGGTGTTCGTGGGCGAGTTCTTCGCGGTGGTCTGCTCCCGCTGCGGTGGGTCGGGATTCGCTCCCGCGAGCCTGCCTTCGCGAGTGTACGATGCCCCTCTCTCGGAGCCCTCGGACGACGAGGACATCCCCTTCTAGCGTCTACGCGGGGGTGGCTCGGGCCTCGGGAGGTTCTGGACGGGGATGACAGCAAGCAGGACAGCCCGCTTTTTGGCGGGCTGTCCTTCGTTTTGCTGGGCCACGTACGCCTGAGCGGCGGCCATGACACCCCCAGAACCTCTGAGGGTCACCTCTTCCTCGGAGACCTCTCCCGCGATTTGCACCCGGAGCCGAACCTTGGGCATAGCTTGACCTACACCGCTGAGGGTTAAGGACCACCGGTGTATAGGAGCGGACCATGAGTATCAAGGTGAAGGCCATGCCCCCGCCCCCCGAGGACGATCTCCCACCCTACACGAAGGACACTCCGTGCTGGGGCTGTGGACGGCTCTTCGACTTCACGGAGCTTCGAGCAGGCAAGCACGGCCTCTGCGACCACTGCTGGAAGGTCGTGACCCGATGAAGAAGCTCAAGCTCCTCCCCCAGATGAAGTGCGATACGGGCTGTGGCGAATGCTGCGGGGTGGCCCCAGCGAACGAGCAGGAGTACCGCCGGGCTCTTGCCGTCGCCCGGTCCAAGAAGCTCGTCTTGAAGCGGCAGGGACCGACGTGTCCGTTCTACCAGGAGGGCACCTGTCAGATCTACGACGCCCGACCGTTCGCCTGCCGGCTCTTCGGGCACGTTCGAGGGATGAGATGCCCTCGCGGGTACAACACGAACATCCAGGACCACGAGGCAGCCCGCATGGTCATCCAGAACGGTGTACCCACCCGTGTCCTCCACGAAGTGCTCGTCGAACTGGGACTCGCAGCTACCCTCGAAGAAGCCGTTACGTCTCCTTGAACTTCGTCTGAAGCGTTGGTAGGATGCTCGACGTGACGACCTCTCCGCCGACCCCCTTCACGCTCGCGCCCCTGGCGGGGGCGGGCTGGAGGTCGTCATGGATCGAGGAGAACGTCGTCGTCGTACGCTCAGCTACGCAACCCGTGCCCGTCGGGTCTGGCTCAGGGCCATGTCATCGATCGGGTTCGAGGCTCACCCGGTAGGCTGGTTCGCGAAGGGCAAGGCCATCGGCTGTCGATGCCGCCGTCACCCTGTGGGAGCGCCCAAGCAGACGGGTAGCCTATGCCACCGGGGCGATCATGGGTGGCACCCCACCGTTGTTGAACGCATCGAGGGCAACCGGCTCACCCGTGCGTGGCTCCGTGAGCTGCGGGCCGGAGATCGACTCGACATCGAGCTATGAGCACTTGAGGTTGCCGATCGTGCAGTGGAACGTGTCGGCGAGATCCGGCGGGTACGTGTACCAGGCCATCGGCTTGAGCCCAAGCTCGATCCGGACCTCGCGAAGCCGGGGCGAATCAGCCTGAAGCCAGTAGTACGTCTCGTCCCAGAAGATCTCGGTCGAGTAACGGAACCGGACCTCTTCTCCGTCGTGTCGGCCCCAGATGGGGCTCGTCATCACCGTCTCGCGAACGACGCTCAGGTGGGGCTTGAACCGGGTCTGTTGGAGCCGGACGTGCTTCGGTACGAGGGCTCTCGCGACCTGGACGATCCCCGGGTCCACATCAAGAGCAAGCCGGTAGACGCCCTCTTCCAGAGACGCCCGGAGGACGCCGACGCTGGTGTGCTCAAAGTCCATCATGGTGTACTACACCATGACGATGAAGTGCCTGTTCCTCGACTTCGATGGCGTGCTCAACTCGCACATTTACCTCTACTCGGACGCTCGTCCGAAGGACATGGAGTTCCTGGGCAACGAGCACCTGATGCTTGACCCGAAGGCCGTCCTCCGCCTCAACCGCATCCTCGCCACGACAGGGGCCAAGGTCGTCATCTCGTCAAGCTGGCGGCACGGCTGGCCGATCGAGCGGCTCCGAGAGATCCTAGCGGCCCGAGGCTTTGTCGGGGACGTGATCGGCGTGACAGCGGACCTCTTCGTCGAGGAGGGCGCCTCCCGGGAGCGCGGAGACGAGATCGCTCACTGGGTCGATACACACCCAGGGGTCGAGCGGTTCGTGATCCTCGACGACGACTCCGACATGCACGGAGTCGAGGCGTACTTCATCAAAACGACCTTCAAGCACGGGCTTCAGGACGAGCACGTCGAGGAAGCGATCCGACGCCTTCTTGGTGTAGGGTAGTTCCATGTTGTCCTTCCTCTCCGACGGGCCGCTCTCCGGGTTCAGCAATCCGATGTACGACCTCGTCCCGGGCTACCCGGCGATGACCCCCGAGAAGGACGGCACCTGGAAGGAATGGAAGGGGGTCCGGTTCACCCTCCCGATTCTCCGTGTTGAAGGCACTCCGGAAGAGATAGGCGCCGAGCTTCAAGCTCTCCGGGACACTTGCCCGTGGAAGGGGAGCTACGAGGCCCCGGAGAAGGTGGAGACGCCCTACACGACCTCGAAGATCAACTCCGGCAGGTGGTTCCGGTCCGACGAAACGGGACACTACATCCTGTGGATCGGTTTCTATGTCGAGGTCGATGCAGACCTCCCCCGAGCGATCCCAGGGTTCCGAACCATCATCCCCGAGTGGCTCCAGGACCGCCTCGCGCAAGCCGAAGAGTTCCCGCTACCCATCGAGTCCGAGGAGATCCAACGTCATCTCGACCGGGTCAAGGTTCAGCCTCCGAGCCCAACCGCTCCGGTGTAGTTGGAGGCATGGCCCTCGCGTATGAAGACCACCGGCACTACTTCATCCGGTGCGACAACTGCGGCCGACGAGCCCGGTTCGCCATCCACCGGATCGTCTGCATCGCCCAAGCGAAGAAGCAGGGGTTCCAACGATTCGAGGTCCGGAACAACACCGAGAACGAGGTCGTATGGGCCTGCCCCGGATGCGCAAAGAACGAGACGTTCTTGAAGACCCTCCAGAGCTTCGACCCCAAGCTCCTCAACCCTCCCGCCAAGAAGTGAGCCTGGAGGAGCCCCGAAGGTACATCGGGGCGTCCTTCTGGAACCGGCTCACCTACGAACCGGGCAAGCCCGTCCGGCATGTCCATGCGTGCCCCGGCTGCTACCAGCAGTTCCAGTGCGAGCAGGACTGCACCCTGGAGCCCGACCTCGAACTCCGGGACGGGACGCCCTGTGGTGCTCACTGCTACTGTTCGCCCCTTTGTGCTGCGGACGGTGACCCTTACCTGGCGGACTACTACGAGCCCCCCTCGGAACCACCGGAAGTCCCCCGGGAGCAGCTCGCCTTCGACTTTTCTTCTTGCGTGAAGCCCAAGGGGTGATGAACCTCGCCAACCGTGTCGTTGCCCGCTACGTCCTGGCCGATGCCATCGGAGATCCCGAAGACCTCGCCGAGTGGCTGAAGATCGGGGTCGCGAAGTTCGCCGAGAAGGAGCAGACGAACGAGAAGCTGCTGGCCCACCTGAAGCTCATCATCGACGCCCACGGCCCAGGGCCGGATCCGAGAGATCCGGGGCTCTTTTTCCAGCTCCTCGGACCCTGGAACACGACCATGTACGGGGACGTGGCGTCCATCTTCGTGCTCACGGATCGCATCTTCCGGATCCTCGCTCCTCACGGCAGGATGCTCTTCCTGGCGATCCTCCAGCAGCTCGCTCTGAGTCCGGCCTTGACCAAGAAGGTCCAGGCGGCGGCCCGCTTTTGGTCCAAGTCGGACCTCCGGTTCCTCCGCCCCAAGGACCGGTGGATGCCCAGGAACGCCGAGTACGTCACTGGGTACGAGAAGCTGCTCAAAGAGCTACGGCAACAGGTCGCCGTAGCCTACGAGGCCATCCAGAAGGGGAAGGCCCACGCCGCCGAGGGGGCCACCACGAAGCTCAACGCCGGCCCCTTCAAGGTCGTGAACACGGGCGGCTTCTCGGACGCGGCGATGGAGGAGGCCGCCAAAGCCGTCACGAAGGCAGCCCAGCTTCTCGCAGGCATCGGGCTCTCACGCATCTGCTACGGGGACGTGCTCGTCTCGAACACTCTCACGTCTCGCTCGAACGTGCTGGCCTTCTACCTCATCGCGAAAGACGAGATGTTCGTCCGAGCCAACGTGAAGGCAGACACCGATGTCGTGCGGACCATCTGCCACGAGCTTGCACATCGACTCGAACACAAATTCCTGCAAGCCAAGGACCGTGAGATCACGGGCATCTACCGGACGCTCAATACCAAGGACATGATGGGCCTCTCGGACCTAGAGTTCCCCCCACGAGGCAAGGTCGTGGAGTACCAGGGACGCCCCTTGACCGTCGTGGACGTGGACTTCCGCCGGAGGGCTGTGAAGTTCAAGGATCCAGCCGATCCCCCGAACATGGTGTCGGTCGCCCCGCTTCAGCTCTGGCTTCAGAGGTACGAGGGGCAGGAACCCCATCAACAGAAGGGCATCTCGTTCGTGACCCCGTACGCCAAGAAGAGTCCAAGCGAGAACCTCGCCGAGATGGTCTCCTACTGGGCGATCGGCAAGCTGCCGGCCGAGCAGGTCGAGATGCTCAAGGCTCTCCTCAGCTAGCCGGTGTACTGACTGGGGATGAAGCCCCGGTTCGACAAGCTCTTCGCCGCTGTAGTGCGTCCCGGTGAGACCCCCGAGAGGCTCGTCATGAAGCTCAGCGTCGAGGGCAACCGGGGGTTCAGCCGGCCCCTGTCGGCGTTCCGGAAGCTCCGTCAGGACGCCCGTCTCCGAGCTGCCCAATCGTACCTTCTTCGCTTCCCGCCACCGAAGTCGGTTGAGGAGGACATGAAGATCCGAGCAGCCAAGGAGCACCGGATCTTCAAGGCGTTCCTCCACGACCAGAACGGCCCTTCATCGAGCTGGTACGACGCAAGCCCGTGCATGTACGTGGCCCGGCAGGACGCGAAGGACGAGGCCAAGGTCTACTGGGAGGCCCGACACCCGTTTCACCTTCGCATCGGCCTGCCCTACCCCTTCAAGAGCCCACGCGAGATCCTGGCGGCCCTCATCCGACTCGCTGCCAGACTCGGCTGCGCGTTCCGGGTCGATGGGAAGAGCCCCGTCACAGGCACGCGGTACGGGGTCGTCTTGATGCCAGAAGGTGACCGCCGGGCAGAGAGCCTAGCAAGCAAGCCCGAGAACGCCCACGAGTGCGAGGGACTACCCTTCGGGACCGCCCTGCTTTTCGTCGAGGAGCACCAAGAGGACATCGGGATGATCGCCGAGTGGCAGGTGAACTACCCCAAGAAGGAAGGCACCCACTACGGCTGCTTCGTCTATGGCAGCTTCTACGCGATCGAGCTGGACAGCCTCGGCTTCGACCGTGAACCACGGATCCCGGTGTAGGCAGCACCATGAACAAGATCGACTACGTCATCTACGCATGGGTCGTGGGGTTCGTCATCCTGCTGCACGTCGCCTGGGACGCGAACCCCTCATGTGAACCCCCAGCCCGATGGGTCTGCGAAGGGGGGAAGTGCCGCTGTGTACCCTCCGCGAGGGGGACTCGATGACCTACAACATGGAAGAAGCGGTACATGAAGCCCTGAAGATCCCCCGGGTCTACAAGCTCACGGCCTGGGACGCAGCCCTTCAAGAGCACCGAGGGCACCCGAGCTTTCGGACGCAGACGCACCCCTACACCCTGGAGTACGGTTTCACCTGCCAGTGCAGTGGAGTCGAGCACGAGTGGCGGATCTACATCGGCAACCTGAAGCTGATGGTTCCGGCAGCTCTCGAATCCGTCCGCCGCATCTTCGGCTTCGGGCCGAAAGCCGGCGACAAGCTCCGCAAGAAGCAAACAGAGCGGGCTTGCATACGGGCTCGGGCTCTCCTGCACCGCTTCCTCACCCGGGAGCAGCGGATTGAGCTGCGGGGAACGCAATCCTTCAAGATGCGGGACCGGGCCGGTCGGACCTACCATGTGACCGAAGGCGCCGTTTACCTCGAACATGAGGGTACGAAGTACTCGCTCTGCGTCGTGCCGATCGAGCCCGGCCTCCCGGCCCCCGACATCATGCTGGCCCGAAGGGTCATGCTGGAAGCTGACCCGGAGGCGTTTCTCCGCCTCGCCCGCGTCCGGAACACCGTGACCGGAGAGTGCTACGAATCGGGTGGTTTCTTCCTTGGAGACGAGCCCCAACCGGTCAAAGGCTTCGATCGCACCGGGCTGGTCGAGCTGACCCCCGAACAAATCGAGAACCCCCAAGAGTGGGTCGAGGGCCGGCTCGGTGTAGTACTCCCCACGATGGAAACGGAGCAGACCGAGATCGTCGAGGAGACCGTAGAGCGAGTGGAAACCCGAGATGTCTAGCCACACCTGGGATCCCAAGGACGCCCGAGAAAGCCGGATGGCCGAGGCCATCTTCTTCCTCTACCAGCAACGACGCTTTTTCGCGAAGCATCGGGGCAAGATCGTCAATCAGTTCAACCCGAAGCACGGGACGCTCACCTTCGAGCCCTACCCGACCGCATTCGACCGAATCCTGAAGGAGGAACCGTGGGACAGCTCAGAAAACTCGACGTAACCGGCGACACCAAGCACGAATGGGACGCCTCGAAGCCCGACGAGGTCGCGGTCGCCGAGGAGGTCTTCCAGCTCTACCGGGCACAAGGCTACGCCGCTGCCCGGATGGAGAACGACCGGGCCGGCGAGATCATCCGCGAGTTTGATCCTGCGGCCGAAGTCATCATCTTTGTGCCGCAGTTGCAGGGCGGCTGACCTTTCGCTCCGGTGTATGGAGTGGGCATGGTTACACAGCTCCAACTCCAAATCGACTCGCTCGTCGCCGATTTCACGAACCAGATCGTCACGACGCTCAAGACCTCGACCCTCCAAGAAGTTCGGGACTCTCTCATCCGAGAGATCTTGGGTGAAGCCCGAATCACCGAGAAGAAGGGTCGCTTCTTCCTGACCCTCCCCGACGGCCGGCAGTACAAGGGCACCCGCCGTCGGGACTTGGTCCGACGGGCTCGGGCGCTCGGTCACGAGGTCCGATGACCCTTGAACTCGACGAGGGTGAGCGGCAGCTCGTCCTCCTGGCCCTTGCCAAGCTCTCGATCGAACGCCCCGGGTGGGACGATGCCTTGAACCGCATCGCTCTCCGGATGGACAATACCGAGAACGGGCGGGCCCAGATGTACGACGACTTCCGTAAGCTCAACCTGAACGCCCTGGAACTCCGCAACTTGGTCCTCGACGCTCGGTGATTTGATCTGCTGTCCACCAGCCCTAGTACAGCCATGAACATCGTCAAAGGCACCCGTGTCCGCGCCCAGTGGTTCACGGCTCAGACCGACCCGCCGGCCTGTCTGGCCGGAGTGCAGATGAAGTTCGGGGCCCTGGGTCGCGACGTGACTGGCACCATCCGGCACTTCCGGGGCAACGACCCCGTGAACCCGACGGTCATCCAGATCTTCATCGACGCGGACGGGTCCACGGACATCCCGACCACGCCCTGCCCCGACTGCACTTGTGGGCACGAT
>Ga0315284_10002865_pt1 | contig 24584 bp, 14 predicted proteins | sample YL17G09_16_MG_FD_203696 | JGI IMG/M metagenome (GOLD analysis project Ga0315284, IMG submission 203696) | Sediment microbial communities from Yellowstone Lake, YNP, Wyoming, USA - YL17G09_16 | ecosystem: Environmental > Aquatic > Freshwater > Lake > Sediment | place: USA: Wyoming | collected...
CGGATCTGTGAGGGGTGGGCTATCAATTAGCCATGGAACAAATATTGTGACACTTCCATTAAGGAAACGGGAAGAAACGGGGAATACAAAGCTGTTCCTAAAGTTAAGAGATACCCATCTACTCGACACACATATAATAAATAAAGATATTTTAAGTTAGTATTTATATTCTAAAATAAAAAAATATATCTAATTTTAAATAATTTTAACATTGTAACATGTATGAAGGTAATAGGAGAGACCTTTTCTTTTATTATAAAAAGAAAAGGAGCCGAAAAGGCAAGATACTAAATGTATCCAAATTTTTTAAGAAATAAGGAGGGAAATAAAATGCCAGATATTATAGAAAAAATACCTTCTGAAATAGAAGATCAGGAAATGGAAGTTATAGTTTATAAAATCGCTAATTATCCTGCAGATTTCACCTTACAGGGTTTATACGATAAAAAGGAAGATGATGAGATTTTAATTCCGTCTTTTCAGAGGAGATTTGTGTGGACATTATCTCAGTCAAGTAAATTGATAGAATCCTTTTTGCTTGGTCTCCCTGTTCCAAGCATATTTCTATACAAAGAAAAAGAAAGCCAAAAGCTTCTTGTTATAGATGGTCAACAAAGGCTGAGAACTATTTTTGGTTATTTTAAGAATTTATTTCCTGATACTAGGAAGACTTTTTATTTGAAGGACGTTAATTTAAAGTGGGAGAATAAATCCTTTTCTGGATTAAGCGAACCTGATAAACGAAGATTAAAAGATTCTGTTTTAAGGGCGGTAATAGTAGAACAACTTGATCCAAAGGATAATACAAGTATCTTCCATATTTTTCAAAGATTGAATACTGGTGGAACTATTTTAAGGCCTCAAGAAATTCGAAATTGTATATCTCAAGGAGAATTTAACAACCTATTAATAGATCTAAATAAGAAAAAAGAATGGAGAGAGATTATAGGATTGCCTAATCTTGATAAACGTATGCGGGATGTAGAATTGATACTTAGATTTCTTGCGTTACGTTATGAGTATGAAAATTATAGAAAACCGATGAAAGACTTTTTATCAAATTTTATGAACGAATATAAAGATAAAACAATTAAAGTAAAGGAATTTAGAGAAGTTTTTGAAAAAACTGTCTCTGCTATATATAAAAATTTAGGCTCTAAACTTTTTAGAGTAAAGAGAGGGATTAGTGCTACTGTGCTTGATTCAGTGATGGTAGCATTTGCTTTCAATTTAGACAAAATTCCTGATGACATAAAATCTCGTTACCATAAACTTTTAAGCGAGGGACAATATATAGAGTATATTTATAAATTCACAACAGACGAAAAAGTTATAAAACAAAGAATTTTACTTGCTCGCGAAAAACTTTTTAAGTAATGATAAAATCACAATATTTAAAAGATAAATTTGAATTAATCGAAAAGAGCATCAAAACAGCAGAAAATGTGAATGATCCGCAAAGTGCTTCTATGTTGAGTGGTTATCTTGTTGTCTCTATTTCAGGCATTTATGAAGATTGCATTGAACATTTATTTATTCAAAGGGCAGGTAAAAATAATGATAAGGAAATGCAAAATCTTGTAAAAACTCTTATAGATCGGCATTTTCGTAATCCTAACTACGAGAATATTAAAAAATTAGTAAAAGCTCTTGGTTCTAAACGGGAGAATATACTACAAAAAATTGATACAAAAAGTATAGATGGATTAGATAGTATAGTTAATAACAAAAATAATATTGCACATGGTAAAGTATCAAATGCTACTGTTGGAGATATTATGGGCTATCACCAAAATGCGTTAAAAATTTTTGAGGTATTGGAAAAAATATTATTATCTTAATTATTAGAATGAAACGGAGAAGATTAATTTGAGTTATTCAACATTAGACAAAAAATTCAATACTGTTATTACAAAAAATACTTTCTAATATAACAGGGGACGCTTCTTTGACACATTGCAAAGAATATGAATGAATAGATCTGAAATGATAGTCTGAGATTTAGAAATTAAGAATATATTTTAAAAGAAGAGCAAGAAAATAATTTCTTTAAATATTAATCCTTAAAAATAAAAATACCGTTTTTATTTTATAATTATAATTTAAGAATAATTTAGTATTTACTTTAGAGGAGTAATCTAATTTATCTATTAGAAAAATATTTAATTTTTTAGGTATTAATCGGGGGATGATAGCGAAAAGTAGAGTGTGACAAAGAACCGTCCCTTGACATATATATACCGATTGAATTAGTTTGCTGCGAAGTGGTGAAGTAAAGATTGCAGATATTTATTTGTGGATTTATAAAATTTAAAGATATGACATAAAGGATATTTTTAAAAATGCCTGAACTTCATGAGGCAAAAGTGGAATATATTGAAAAGAAAATTGCATCATGGGAAATAGAATATGGACAAATTGCTATATCCGTCAAAGATTATGAAATTGCTATTAAGTTATTTAATAATTATCTTAATATAAATTTTGATTTAGAAACATTTAAAGGTAATTTTAGAAATAGAAATTTTCTTGATGATGGGTACAGATTAAGATTGGCCTGTAACCCATTTTTTAATAAATTAAATGATGGAGATATAATTTATATTCAACCATTAAATCAAACTACAATCAAAATTTCCAAAGAAAAACCTATAACGAAAATAAAAAAATTGAAGACAACGAGTAAACTCATTTTCTTTCTAAAAAAACAATTGATGAAGTTATTAAAATATTTTTCGAGGTGGTAAGAGAAAATATCTTTCAGTTTATTAGAGTACAGGTCTTGTTTTTAAATAGTGAAGAGGCTTATATTTATATTCAATTACATTGGTAGTGATTATTATATTTAAAAAAAGAATAATGGGAAAATATTTTAAAAAAGAAAGAAAAATTAAACCCAGTTCAATAAACAAATTTCATAGTTTAGGAATATATTATTGTAAAAACGAAGAATATAAGAAAGCAATTGAATTTTTCAAAAAAGTGTTGATAATAGATCCCGATCATGCTGATAGCAAAAATAAAATAGAATTACTAATTAAAAAGCCAAAGGAAAAAGAGAATCATTTGAATGGAGAAAACTCGCTAGGATCGAATAACAAAAAAAAGCAGGGAGGAATGATATTCGAAAATATCTCTAAAAATAAAAAAATAGTCCGAAAGCAAAGAAAACTATCAGATGATAAAATTGAATATTACAAAGAAATTTTTAAATTATACAAAGAGTATGGTACGCTTGAAAAAGTCGGGAGGAAGGTAGGTTTAACCCGTGAGAGAATTCGACAAATATTAGAAAGAGGGAATAGGTACGGGTTATTTGAATATCCAATAAAAAAGGATTTGATTTCTTATCCTTTTTTAATTAACTATTTTACAAATAAAGAAGAGTTGTTAAATGAGTTATCTGATTGTTTGAAAAAAGATGAAATGCTACTAGCCTTAAGTACTGATATAGTTAATTTTAATAGATTATTAAGTCATTTTAATTTGAATATAAAAGATATTCAAATTTATTCAAAAAAGAAGACATTAAAAATGCAATACGATGAGTATGTAAAAAATATTGAATACCACCCTACAACTACTGAAATGAGAGAAGGTAAAGAAGCTAGGAATATTTGGGCGAAAATTACTCGCTATTGGGGTTCTATGGAAAATTTTCGACAAGAATTTGGATACCCTTTTATTAAGCAAGGGAATCCAAGATTAAAAGAAGATATAAGAGAATGGCAGCAGCAACGTAGCGTATTGGCTATATTAAGAAAAAAAAGTTATATGGAAATTGTTTTAAAAAGCCTTTCTGAAAGAGGACCATTGAATAAAAAATATTTAGCCAGAGAATGTGATATTAGCGAACAAGATTGTCTAAACATTTTAAATTCAATGATAAAAAGGGAAGAAATTATACGACTAAAATGTGGAGCCAAAACAACCTATATGATAAAGGAGTAGATAAATCATGGATATTCTTGGAGTAACAAAATTAAATATTGCAGATCAAAATGCCATTATCAATCAAATATCTAATACATATAAAGATTTTTTTAGAGCAGCTATGGAATATATTGACAATTCTATTGATGTTGCAACTATTAATAAAAAAAATGGTTTAGAAAAGGATTATAAAGTTCATATCGATATTGATACATACAATAAAACAGTTTGCTTTTTAGATAATTGTGGAGGCATGAGTCCTAACGAATTATGTAATTTATTAAGTAATGTTGGGTTATCTACAAAAAAGGCAGTATCATGGGCAAATGGACAATTTGGTTTTGGAGTCCATGCGTTTAGAGCCTTTGCTGAAGTAGCACAATTTGTTTCTAAGAAAAAGAATTGCCCCACTTGTAAAATTATAATTGATCGTAATAAGACAGAACATGATGAAGTATATTGTGAAAAGATACCGGATGATACTTTAACCGAGGAAGGAACAGAAGTTATAATTTCAAATTTTAATAAGCATGTATTTAAAAAATATGAAATGAAAAAAAAGTTAAGGGAAGAAATATCAAGACATTTTGATGATATTTTGAGAAGTGGATCGGTTGATATTTTTATTTCTGAAAATGGTAATAACAAGATTAAATTATTTTCGTTTGATTATCATAGTATGGACGGGGTTGAGTTTCCAGAGAAAAGATTAAAAATAGAAAGTGATAACAAAACATCATATTTAGATATTGATTTGAAGATATTAGATCACCCACAAAAAAGTAGATTACCAATAATTAAAAACAAAGGAAGAAAAATTCAATCTATAGCGGATCTTCAAAGTTATAAGAAATATCTTAATTCTATTGGAAAGAATAATTATATCTGGGGTAATAACGAATTTATTGTAGGGAGCATTGAGATGAATAACTTTTGTTCACCTAATATTACACGAGATGATTTAGGTAATAGCGAAGAAAGAGATATTCTTTATCAAGAATTAGTAAAAATACAAGAAAAATTGGAAATTCTTTTTAATAAAAAAGTTAGTTCGGAAAAGCAAAAGCACTTAGAAGATATAAGTGATATTATTACGAACTGCTTAAGCAGTGTTTTAAAAAATTTTAAACTTAAATTTGAAATACAAAAAAGTTCTCAATTTAAAGGAATGGATGATAAAGAATCTGTAGTAGATATTGATGGTTTGAATTGGGGAGGTGAATTACCAGGGGGAGGGAGCTCTGGGTTAGATAATATTCACGGAGAAGGTGGTAAAGAAGGCGAGGGTTTAGGAAGTCCAGGTGAAAGCGAAACAGGAGCTGGAAGTGGTGATCTTGATTTGAAGGAAATTGAGGGAGAATCAAAAAAAGTAACTGTGCAATCAAGTTCACCAAAAATAGAAGTGAGGCCTTTTCCCGACAATAGAGACGAAAGAATAATAGACGCGGGTAATACTTTATATATTAATACAAGTCATATAGATTTTAGAAAAAGAAATTTAGGCACAGAGGATTTGCCAAAATTCAACGAAAGATTGAATAATTATGTATCTTTTATTATAGCTCCTAAAATTATTTTTAAGATTCAAAAGGGTAAGAGATTAACAGAACCAGAATTACTTAATAATACTATTGCATTGGGGTTAAAATTAGAATCTTATATAGATAAAGAAAATATTAACTTATAGAATCGAGGTATCTATGAAAGAAATTGATTTAAGTTTATTAATTGATAGTATTACAAAATCTAATAATGTTTATAGGGATACAGATCAAACTCCTATTAATAGAATACTTGCTTTATGGGATTTAGGAGATGTGTTATTTAAACATAAAGTTGATAAACCTCATTCTTACGGATGGAAAATTCAGGACCAAACGAATGGTTTAATAAAAAGAATGACAATTGCTCGTGCTTATCGTATTAGACAAATATGGCCAGAACGGGGCCATATTGAAAAAACTTTTAGAGAAATAAAAGGATTATCAATTTTTATCGAATCACTTCCTATATTAGATCCAAATGGCGTAACGTTTAAATCTTTATCAAAAGATTTAATAGATGAGTTGATAAAATATATGAATATTCTACCAGCAGTACATTTTAAAAAATATATTAAGAATTTTAAAGCAAAACATAAACAAGGTCGTGTTGGTGAAATTAATGATCGAACAAGGTATTTAAAAAATTATATAAATATTCAAAATTGTTTTTTAAATTTTCATGAACAATTGCGAAAATTAATTTTAAATAATAAGTTTGATTGTATTGATGAATTAAAAATTAAAATTCCATTAGGGGAGCGTAAAGCATTTTCAAATTTTTGTCTGGCTTTAACTTCAAAGAAAAATGTTATTTTCTACAAACCTTCGCCAATTAACAGTAAAACAAAAGCATTTGAATTCCAATATATATTTAATTTTTTTAAAGAACTTCTAGAAGATTCAAATGATATTAGGAGAGCAAGACTTAGACGTGTTATAGCACCCGAGTTATTAGTTGAAATGTCAGATATGCTAAATTCCATTATAAGCAGAGAAAAAATTATAAATTATAAGTTAAGAAAATGCAATTCAATTAAAATATAATTTAGATAGAGATAGATTTTGTTTTTTAAAATGCAATTAGGGAAAGATATATATAAAAACCTATCAAAGGACCGCAATATGAAAAATTGGGACAGTCCACATTTTTTCTATATTATTGCCTTAATTATTATTAAAAAATTGTTTCACTATTAAGATAGGAGGAAGAATATGAAAATTTTAAAACTGATGGCATTGTCTGATTTGCATTTAGGAGAACCTGAAAGTGTCTTGTTTAATAGCGGAGACCGCTTTAATCTGATCGATACCACGATTAACAAAATTATAGAACTTTCCAGTGGAGACAAGGACTTTAATAGCGGTATAGAACAACTGATTCTTATTGGCGATATAATCGAGCTTTCGGAAGCGACTGATGAAGAAGCTTATGCAAATACCAAATTTTTTCTTACTTCATTGTTAAAAAAAGTAGAAATTGACAAGATAATATATGTTCCGGGAAATCATGATCACCATTTTTGGGTTGAGTTGCTAAAGAAAGAACGCGGAAAGGATAATTACCGAGATTGTATTCCCAAAACACAGGTTAATTCATCTATTTCAAGCAAGGAGACCTTTACTAAACGTTGTCTGCCGAGCACATATTCTTCTGAAAGAGTTGATATAAGATATCCCAATTATAGGTTTGAGACAGATAATGATTATTATTTTTTTGATCATGGGCACCTATTTTCCAAAGTACTAGATATGTCTAATATGTTTACGTTTACTACCGCTGAAAATGTGAAAAGTCTTGATGATTTGGAAGAACACACTTATACATTTGCCGCTGAAAATGTGAAAAGTCTTGAGGATTTGGAAGAACACACTTATATATTTATGGAAAAGATATGGTATGAAACTAAAGGTAGACTAAGAGAAACAGCCTTTGAATGGTTTCGCAAATTGAATTTAGAGATTTTTCACTCGGAAAGAGGAACAACCTTCGGGGAAGATTGTAAATCATTACTCGATGATTATATACGTAAAAAAATAATATGGTATCTTGAGAAAATATGTGGAATTAAGGATGAAGTAGAAAAAGATTTTCACTTTATTTTTGGACACACACATCATGGTGGAAGATCACTAAAAGCTGATCGTAAGGTACGAGTAAATGGAAAATTTATATCTCTTTGGAATACTGGTGGATGGATAGTACCTTCAAAGATCTTTTCACCTGAGGCCTGTATATTTTATGTAAAACAAACACAAAATGGCTTAAAGCCCGATATGTACAAATTAGTAAGTCAGGAAAAACCAGAGGATGAAGGTGATTACTCTAAAGAAATTCTTCGAGAGAGAGCTAAGCGTATTGGTTAGTTAATGGGTTTTTATGAAGAAAATTATAAAATGCAGAGTATCAGACAAGGAAAAAACATGAGTAAATATATAATATGATAAAGTGACAGGAGATGGTAATTTGTTATGCTTTAAAGATTACAATTTGTTAAATATTGATACCATGCCCCGTTTATTTTTTTGTTGATTTTTATAAAATAATTAAATTATTGTAATTAATTAAATTTTACTAATTTTGAGTAATGTCTACAATCTAATTTAAAATAAAAAATGAATTTTAGAAAAAATTTAATAAGCTTAAAATTAAATAAAAGGAAATTTATATTTTAAGATGATAAATAATATTGAAGAAAAATTTCGTGATTTTATTTCTTTGTCACAAAAAACTTTTTTGGAATACCATATAAAAGCCAACATGTTTAAAAAATTACATACTCTTACAAGTAAAAATATTGAATTAGTTTTTATTTCTACTATTGAAAAGCTAGAAAAAAGTTCAGAATTTGATCTATTGGTAGAAGAAACTTTAAATCTATATTCCGGAGATTATCATGGTAAAAACAGATCTGTATGGGAGCAGGTGGTGAAAGATTTTTTTCGCCGTTCAGGATATTATTATAATTTTTTTGATGGTAATAATATAAATATCGATGTCTTATTTAAAAAATATTGCGAATCTTTTGAACAACATAAAATGGAAGTTATATATTTGGCCCCGTTGGAATTTGTAGATTTTAAACCCGATAACTTAGTTATGGATTTTGGAATTTTTCAAATTCGTAAATTTTCTAAAGATGAATTAGAAACAATTTTTCAAAATCAAATTAATGAAATATTCTATCCGAGGGCAGTTATCGATTTAGATTTTATGGAAAATTATTGGTATATATATTTTATTCAAGAAGAAGAAATTCCTAAAATTGGGTATATTTATTTTGATTTTAATTCTTTAGAAAAAGTAAAAATAAAATATACCAATTTTCCCCAAGCTCTCGAACAAAGGCTTCGTATCCTTTCCCTTTATCATTGGCAAGCAGATTTGTGGAAAAATAATAGAACACAAGAAAAAATGGATGAAGAAGTAGGTTGGTTTGGGTTTAAAATTCCAGTTTTTTTAAAAATAAATAAATGCTTTATTATTGCTCCGAATCATGCTCCTGATTTCAAAAGAAAATTATTAACCGAACCTATATATGATGTAAAAGGTAATATAATAGGAGAAGGTCCGACAATATATATTCGCCTTAACAAAGAAGAAACTAATTCATTCAAAATTTTTACCAAAGAAACAACTAAAATTATCAATAGGATAGATATAAATAAAAACAAATGGAAATTTTTAGATATAGCATTGGGTTATTTTGTCAAAGCATTTTTTACTGATAGCTTTGAAAGAGGAGTAGAACAGTTATTATGGAATATTACTGCCTTAGAGGCACTGTTAGGAGAAAAAAACAAAGATTTAACTGAAAGTATAGCTCGGCGAATCTCTATAATATTGGGAACCACTCAAAATGAGAAGAAAAAAATTAAAAAGCAGTTTAAAGAATTATATAATTTCCGATGTGCATTAGTCCACGGCGTTTATTTTAAGAAAAAAATTTATATAGGACATCTTAGAGCATGTAGAGATCTTGTCCAAAAAACCATATTGTGGTTTTTACATTATCTTTATTTTATTCAAAAAGAAATATTAGAAAAAGAAAATTATCAAATGAGCATAAAGCGAAAAGATGTTTTAAATTTTTTAGATTTAGAGCCAAATAGTCGCGAGAACATAAAAAATCTTTATTACAAAATACCGAAAGATTTCCCCCAAGTTAAAGGGTGGTTATAATTAATTTGAAAATTTTTAGGAACAATTTAAATTAATATAATTTATTGCAATTAGGAGATTTTTCTAAATGTTTATCCTGAAAAAATTTTCTTAAGGGGTGAATAGATAAAATAAAATTGACTGCATTTCTAATTAATTTAGAATAAATTTTTAGTTCTTTCCTTTCTGCTCTTTCGATTTTCTTTATATTAGAAGGGGGGATTTTAAATGAGTGATAAGCGAGAAAAATTATCTATTCTTCAAACTCTTACAGTAAATAATTTAAAAGAAATTTGTGAGAAAAATAATCTTAAAGGATATTCTGGAACAAAAAAGGAACTTGCTAAGTTTATGGTTGATAATCTGGAAATTTCTTTAGAGGAGTTAAAAGATATTATCAATATTTACGTGTCTGATAAACTGTTAGGCAAGATCAGAGATTGTCGAGATCATTTTTTAAATAAGCGAGTAACCATAAGGTGTAGAGATAAAAACTCCCCCATTGTAGATGTGGGTGGACATAGAGTAATTATTAATAATTTAGGAAAAGAAGACTTCTCTTATATGTGTGATGATAAGTGTGCTGATTATCTATATCAAGTAAAAAAAGGGAGCACCCCATTTTGTAAACATTATGCAGCAGCAATTGCTCAATTGATTTATGAAAAAGAAATCAGTCCAAAAGATAAGATTAATTATATGGAAGGACAGGTATTAGAGGAATTATTAGAAGTAGTAAATCAGCGTAAAAGAGATGAGGGAGAAGAAATCAATCATCGAGATATAGAAGGGGATTTAGAAAAACTCAATACTGATTTTTTAGATATTGCTCGCCAAAATAGGACAGTAGCCCGCCAGAAATACCATGATGAACCAGAAAATGTTTTTGAGGATTTAGTAAATAGAGCCTTCTTACTATTGGATTTTGATACCATACCCCAACGGAGTGGTCATGGCTGGGATATAGTCTTAATTGCCGGAAGGGCGGTGCATCCCTATTTTATCGTGGTAGAATGTAAAACTGTTGCAGAAGGAACCTACAGCTATCTAGTCAAAAAACAAGATTATTTATTTACTCTAAAAAATTATTGTATTGATCTATTTAAAGATAAACTAATTGGCACCTATAAAGGTTATGCCAAATATATGCTGCTTGTTGCCCCTGACTTTCCTGGTGAGGTAGAAGAGTGCTGTAAAAGATTTAAAGATATTACTGGTTTTCAGCTTTCTTTTTTGCCGGTACCGGTATTGTTGAAACTGGTCAATAGATATCGTGAGATGCCTATCTTAAATCATGATTGGATAGAATCCTTTTTCCAGAAAGAAAGGATTATTAATGAGAAAGATGTAGATGAAATATTTAAGGAAGCAGAAAAACAGATAGACCTTCTTTCTGAGAGACTTTGCACTAGATTAAGAGAGCGATTTAGTCAATTTTCACAGATTTCTGGAGATGCGGCTTTTATCAAGTTAGATATGAATGTAGTATCATCGGTTTTAGGAGAGATTATTAGTGAGATGCCGGAATTAGTTATCCCGGAGAGGAAAGGGATTGTTGATTATATCAATATAGAACATGATTATTATGAAATATGGGAAAGGATTCTAAAAAAGTTAGGAAGAGAATTTGTAAACATTTTAAAAGAGACCTCCTTTTCTCAGGTTAAAAATACTGAGTTAAAAGAAGATTTACTGAAGATGTTGAAGGTGAAGTAGTAGGAGTATATGTAAAACATAAAAAAGGGGACAGTTGTTCCTGCTCAGTAATTAAGTAAATTTATTATTTACATTTTTTAATGCGGTGATTTTTTATATTTACTTGAGAAAAGGTAAAAAAGAAGGGAAGAAAAAAATTTATATGAGATTGTTTCCCCTGCTTTCGCAGGGGGAACCTTACCAGAATTCCAAAAGAGAAGATGGGTTCCTGCTTGTGCAGGAATGACAGATAAGAAGTAGGGAATGACATAAAAACCTTTATTTATAAGGGTTTTAGAAAATAATGGGGACAGGCTTTACTTTTTGTCTTGCGCTAAATGCTGGAGGACAAAAGAAGACTGTCCCCATTATTTATTGAAAGAAAGAAAAATTACCCCTTCAGGAATGCCCTTTAAACGCACGTAGAGTGCCTTTTTTTGCATTTCAATTTTCGAAAAATCAGCAATTACGACCCCTATTTTTGGCCTATTTTTACCTCCCCAAAATCACGAAACCCTTATAAATAGCCACTTTCAGATTTTGAAGGGGTAAAAATTTAGCTAAAAAAAGCCATTTTCGAGGGGTAAAACCATAGCTCGACTTAAAATAATGCAAAAAAAGAACGTTTTTCGCATTCTGCTCTCAAAACCCTTATAATATAAGCCTTTCCTCTTACTATAAATTAGCGAAAATCATAAACTTTAAGCTCCTACCCGCCCTTGGTGTTTCAGTATAATAAAATAGGGGTAGTTTTCATTTTTAAATATAGATGTTTCTGATAAATTATATCTTTGATTAGTAACCAATTTATATATATTTATAAAAAGTTTTATCAAAAAGAAGGATTTTTAATAATAATGTAGTATAGAATAAATAATAGTAAGATGAATAATCATGTAGATAATGGAGTAGAGTTTTATCTAGCATGATCTGGTTAAACCTAAGATGGTATCCTGGATGAAGGTAACAGAAGAGACTTTTTCTTGATCAAGAAGAAGCGCCGAAGAGGCAAGATACTAAAGGTATTGAAACTTTCAGGCTAAAGGACTGTTACCGGACAGAACTCTGGAGAGCTTTATAAAAAAAGCACCGACGGGGCAATTCCTAATCTTTAGGAAAACCTATACAGAGTTTACTAAAAGAACTATTTCCTAATCACATAGGAAGAATCTTTCAGGTAAAAAGACAGAGTAGGAAAGTAAGATATTTATTTTCTTATCCTGTCTTTTTTATTTTACTAAAAAATATGATGTATATATTTTTAACAAAGTAGATTTTTTCTAAAAAGTAAAATAAACATTATAGGAATGATTTAATATTAAATTTTAAAAAGATATCTAATTTATCCATCAGGGAGATAGTTGAAATATTGGGCACTAATTGGGGTATAGTAGCGAAGGTTAAAGTGTGACAAAGAACCGTCCCCTGACACACTCAGAAGGAGTGAATATGGAAAGGGAAAGGTTGCCTTCATTCAAAAGTGGTCAAGAAGCACTCAGTTATGCGCATCAGTGCCGTTATAAACATTTAGCGGAATTAGCAATTTCCGCCTTCAAGGAAGCCGCCCGTCTATTTGAAAAAGACGGTAACCGAAAAGAGGTTATGAAGGCTTTTTCTTGGCAACTTACTATCAAAAGAAAATTGGCTAATAACCAGACTGAAGAATATGAACAAGATTTATTGCTATTTTTAGAGAGCTATAGGGATTTTATCAACGAGAAGGGCTACCTCTTGTGCAAATATAATTACCTTATTATCCAGATCAGCAAACATTCAAAACAAATCGAAAATTATCCAATTATGGAAGGCGTCTTGCAAGAACTTGCTAAAGTAGTGGAAAACAATAGAGATATTTTCCACTGGGTTCCAATAGAGCAGATTAACATATGGAAAGCCCAAGCTAAAATTGCGGCCTCAAATAACACTCCCGATATAATGAAGCGTAGCCAACTTTACCGTGAGGCTGCAGCCCTTTCTTTACTTCCAGAGGGTTCAAGTTCTACTTTAGCGCAAGAAATGAACGTTAGAAGAGTTGCATTTTTATCTGAAGCTGAAAAATTCATGGCATTTTGGTGTATTAGGCGAGAGCGGAATGACCTTAGTGGTGCGATTGCTCACATGAAACAGGCAATTGAGCATGCACAGCTTGCAAAGCAATTAGATCATCAAAATTTTGATCTACAGCCTCATTACTTATCTTATTGGTTTAATGTTTTTTCTGCGCGAAAGAGCGTAGAAAACAACGACTTTCAAGGAGCTCTACAATACTTAGATCAAGCAGTTACAGAAGCAAATCACTTTAACGAAGACGACCTATTCCCTAATTACTTTGCCAACAAGACCGATTTACTTCAAGAGAGATTGCTTGTTGAGGCCTATATTGCTTTTTCTGAAAAACGGTTTGTGGATACAAGTATGCGGTTGAATACATGGCTCGAGACAATGAAAGAAGACTTAAAAGGCTCATGGAAGTATTCAAATGTCGCAGTTCGTAAAATTCTTGCTGATGTTTTATCTAAAGAGCTTTCTCCACCATCTGCCAATGATGTTAAGGACAGTATAAAAAAAGCAGGGAGTTCAATAAGGTTTGGGAAAGCTTGTAATAAATTAGCCGATTTTGTTGCATATGTTGCATATAACGCCGAAGGTGGCATTCTTACCAAAAATCTATATGATGAGATTGTCAATAAATGCATTCCTTTATTTCCCTTATCATCCCAAACTGAAAGTCGATTTTCGTCCTGCTTCTTCAATCGCGAGCCCTATGATGAGTTGCCAGTTTATTTCAAAGAATGGATAAGAGAAGCAGAGTATCTTAAAGCAGAAGCCTCGGTTAGGGAACTATACCGTGGGTTAAAAACGTATCTGATTGTAATATGTGATTACTATTCTCAAAAGAGGGCGGCGCTTCAGCTTAAAGATGTGCAAGTTAAACCATTGCCAACCGATTTTCAGAATAATTTTTTGAATATGGATATAGATAATCTTGCTGTGGCTGTTATATTATTACTAAAGAGCATCGGTAAAATGCCTAAGGGCAGACCGAAATTAGTTGACTGGTTTCAAGGATGGCTGGAGGAATACATTCAATTGTATAGCCAATTTTCTAAAAAGCAAGACGCTGAAGTTGTAAAAAAAATGATACAACTAGTAAAAGATAAACTCATTAGACAAACTTACATTGATATATTCCCCCTAGTAATAAACATCGCGCGCCTGATTACTTCCGAAAACAAACTCTTTGAGTACGAGGCTCAAGTTCTATGGCAACGTCCTGATGCTGAGAAAATGGTTCTAAAGGGGAAAAGAGTTTTTGATGTTAACGAGTATTATTATCTAAAGCCTCACTGGAAAAACTTCTATCATGGAGTTCAAGACTCAGACCATCATTCTTTTGAGACATACAAAGCTTCGATGTTCGAAGGGAGTGTAATTACGGAACATCATGAACTCCTAAAACGTCGTAGTATTCACGAACTTCAATGGAGGTATTTTGAGTTTCCCGCGAAAATTACAGAATTTGAAAATATCGTGGCTTCATCTCCACGTGAACTTCAAATCAAATATTTTTTACAGGAAAATAAATGGTTATTGAGCCCATACTATAAAGAATTGCATGTCGAAAAACATCTTCAAGAAGGTTCTCGTCTTGATATCTTTTGCACGCGATATGATGGTGGACAAGATATCTGGGAAATAAAATTACCTTCAGTGAGATTATTCAATGCAGGCCTCAGCAAGACCAGTGAGCTTAATAAATGTCTTGAGCAACTTGGAAATTACCAAAGGAAATTGCAGGAGAATGCCCCTCTTATCTTCTGGCAAACACAAACACGAATTTATAATCCATGGGGGTTCTTATTAATCGGCAGGGATGTCGAGTTTAGTAATGATGAACATCAAAAGCTTTTTAATTTAAATAGTGAAATTAAATCTCTCCTGCGCGCTGTGTTGACCTATGACGACTTGATTCGCCAAGCAAAAGGTCTCATTAAAACCTTGCGGGGGACAGAGGGTCTTGCCAATTGATAGTCATATAGGGTAATATAAAAAATGAAACAATCAAAAATCAAAGAAACATCCAAGCGATATGCTGTAATTGACATAGGGACAAGAGGAGTTCGCCTGTTAATCGCGGACGCTTCACCTCAGGGAATTGATCGGGTGGTGTACTCTATTGGTGAAATGGGAGGACTTGGACGTGGCGTAACATCCACTGGGCGTCTAAGTGCTGCGTCCATGGCTAATGTAAAAGATATTGTTAGCAAATACATGGATATTTGCCAGAAACATCAGGTTGATAAAATAGCCGCTATTGGCACTGAAGTTCTTAGAGTGGCAAAGAATCAAGGTGCGTTCCTTAAAAAGTTAGCCCCCATAGTTGAAATTAAAGTACTTAAACTCCAGGAAGAAGCCTTATTCTCCTTTCTTGCTGCTGCTAATGCTTTCTCTGATGGTCTTCGGCCGGGCGATATGGTGCTGGTGATTGATCAAGGTGGTGGGAGCGTCGAATTATCTTGCGGTTCTATTGAAAAAGATGTCTCTTACGTACTACGAGGCTTTGATTCATTGGGGATCGGCACCGTTGCCCTGAGCAAAATTTTTACCGAAGCTAAAACACTTAATGATGGATATATTAGAGTTATGGACTCTGTTAAATGTGCGATAAAGGATCACAGGAAGTTTAGCATTTTGAAAGAGAAAGAGCCCACCATTATTATCGCTTTGGGTAGTGCTATTTCGACATTAGCTATGCAACTTAACGGCAGAGGGAAAAATACTCTTAAACAGATGCATGGCTACTTCATTGCCAAAAAAGACATAGAAAAGGTTATCTCCCAGACAAAAAACGTATTAGTCCAGTTGAGCCACGCACCTAAATCAAATCACAAGAATCCGGAGTTAGCGGTGGATAGCAATTATGCCACCATGTTTTGCGGTATTCTCACGTATTATTGCGTTCTTCAAAAATATGGTGGTAAAGGTGTAATTGTCAGTCGCCATGGTCTTAGTTATGGAGCTCTACTTTGGCTTGCGGGTAAAACTGTGCAAATAAATCTTGCGATCGAGTAGGAGGTAGATGATTATTTCATCTACCGTCCCCTCACACCACCGTACGTACTGTTCGGTATACGGCGGTTCACAAAGCACTGCGAATTTCATAATAACGGTTTGTCAGGCTCATAAGCCCAAGGTTAATCCAGTAAACATTTGGTAGGAAAATAAATGGGGACAGGACTTCACATTTGACTTGACATAACTATTTTTTGACTACTAAAAGAAAAATGTGTATACTAATATTTACTAATATAGACTAATGAAGGTAAATAATTACAATATTATGAGGATGGCAAAATGGAAGAGCTTTTAACGATTGAAGAATTGGCAGAGTATTTGAAGATAAGCAAACATACCTTATACAAAATGGTTGAAAAAGGAAAGATTCCAGCTTTGAAGATAGCCAATCGGTGGAGATTCAAGAAGAGAAAGATAGAAAAGTGGCTAGAAGAGCATGAAAATCACTACCCAAATAGAAGAGACAAAAGATGAAACATAAAAATTCTTCAGAAATTAAGATTATTACAATAGATTTAAAAATAGATCTCCCTAGTGATCACCTCTGTATGATAATGGCACAACCACTCCTAAAACTTCAGGCAACAAGTAATGGCTTTAAGCTTGACAGAAGCATTTTAGAAATACATAAGAGAACAATTCTATCCACACTCGAATTAGCATGCAATCCGCCGTTTGGAAATTCCTCATATAATACGAATTTTGTAGTATTCCCTGAACTTTCCTTGCCATATGATATGATATCCACAATAAAGGATAGAATCTTGCAGGATTCTTGGCCAGACAACTCTATATTTATAGGAGGATTAGAAGGTATTAGTGTAGAGAAATATCTAGAAATTGTTCAGAAATCTGATAATCCAGTAGAATCAAATTATGAATTATTAGGAATGGCTAACTATGTGAATTGCGCAGTTGTATTTATAAAGGAAAATCATTCACATGGTGTAAAGATGTATATGCAACCCAAAATAAAATCGAGTAGAGGGGAACAGGCAATAGGAATGCGAGAAGGTAGACACTTATTTATCTTTATCTCTTCAAAACTGAATTTCTTTTGTTTAACATGCTTTGATGCAATTTCTACAGATTTAAAATTCAAGTTACTTGCTTCGAAGATTATAGGAAATCTTAGGGAAATGGTCGTAAAAAAAGAAATCCCTAACGTGCTTGATATGGTGTTTATATTAATGCACAATGAGAAGCCTCATTTCAGAGACTTTCAGGAGAGTGTCTATCAAATTTTAAATGGCGGAGGTAGAGAATTGAGGTGCGACCATGGTAGTGTTGTTTTTGTGAATACTGCAAATGGTAAACATAATAGTTCGACTAAATTCGGAAAAAGTGCATTTTATTTCAGAAGAGGAGCATGGTACATTCCATCTAAAGAAGAATATCCTCCTCCAGACACCTATTGCATGGAAAAAACGGACTGTGAGTGCCAAAGGGCAAGATTTAGGGAGGATGGACCTTCTTTGCATTCTTTTTGTTATATTCCTTATACGTCTGTGCCACATATCCAAGGAGGCAAGTGGTACCCTTTTAGAGACGTTGCTTGGTTTAGGATAACCTCAAATGGTACATTATCATCACCTCAATCTGTGCCAGCAATTAGGAAAGTAGTAGTGGATAATTTACTACCAAGCTTATGTGATACCGATAACCGCTGGCATGCCCCCAATGACTATTCTCTTACCTTTAAGATGAAACAGAACTATAAAGATTTGAGAGAAAAGCTGATACGCATGGAAAGAAACAGAATGAAAGAACTCACAGATCTTCTTTTATTGGCTCACTATCCTGAAAATGATCGTACGGATAATCCAGATTATTGGAGTTCCGAAAAAGAAGGTGAAGCTGTTAAGGAGATGACTTCCATTCTGTCGATTTTGACTTTGCTTGGAGAGCTTGAACTTAGATGTTCAAGAATAGTTTCATCTAAAGTAGCAAACAGGTTTTACGTAGCGATCACCGATGGATGTAATGAAGAAATACCCTCAGAACTACATCGTAGATATATAAAATGTATAGACATAAACATAAACTTATGGACAGCTCTAGGACAAAGAGCAGTTGTACTGTTGGTGCTTTCAAGACACAGACGAGAGGGTCCTTCCTTTGGAATCGCCAAGGAAATTTCAGAATTCTTAAAAATTCACTTATATGACGAGGGCACTATCCCTGTAGAGCTTCAGGATAGAGATAAATTCACCTCATATAAAGGGCCTAAACTATTTTGGCAAAGCGCTAATTATCTACAGGGAATTTTGGACGAGAATGATATAAATTCTGCGAGAACTAAATTGGAGGAGAAACTTGAACCGCTTAGAAATTAAAGACCAAATAAAACGATTGGTATTATCAAAGGGTTTTCAACTTGTCGACAAAATATCTATGGAGAAATGCGATTTTGCTGTTAGACATCCTAAATTTGTATTGAATGCATTTTTTAAACTATTTATTGCAGGCAAGGATTTGGTAGAGCACTGGATAGAAGTTCAAGAAGAAGTTAGAGAGGATTTGGAGTTACATGCTGAGATTCTAAATCGTTATAATACATATCTTGTATTTATGTTACCGATTGAGGAACTTCCTCCAATTAGAGACTTACAACCCATTATTTCTAACGAGTATGTATGCCGAAAACTGATTGCCCCAATCGAAGACAAAAATATTCAGAAAAGTTTATCTCGATTACCATTCTACCCTTTTGAGATTCCTGGGTTGCCAAAGGAGGTAATACCCAAAAATGTAATAGAGACATTGGTCGACAGTGATTTTCCGTACGAGCTAATATCAGATCTTGCAGGACGGGTATCAGAAAGAACTATTTTGCAAAAGCTCGAAGATAGTCTTTACAAATATGAAAAGCTTAAGCTCCAAAAGATCCAAAAAGAATCTCTTCGAAAAGACTATCCTGTTTATCCGATAAAAGTCAAGAACATATCTATAAGAAACTTTAGAGGAATTGGTAAGAAACTCGACTTAGATATAGATGCTGACATTGCGATTATTTACGGCCCAAATGGAACGGGTAAAACATCAATAATTGATGCGATAGAATGGACTATTACGGGAGAGGTAGAGAGGCTATGGGGAAGAAATTATGATAAACCAGTGAATACAAATGAATCTCTGGTTAATTTGTTTTCGAAAGAACGACTTGCTAATGTACAAGTAGAGTTTAATAAAGATAGTAAATCCATCTTTGAAAGAAGATATATAGACCTTTCTGAGAGTAGACGATCTTATGCAGAAATCGATAAAAGAAATGTAAATGATAAGACAATGATAAGAGAGATTGTGGGTATGCAGATGCCTCAGGTGGATGTTCGCAGATTGAGAAGAATTTTTTTGCGATCTCATTTTTTGGGGCAGAGTACTATTTTGGAATTCATAACGCAAAAACCTGAGAGTAGATATGATGCATTTTCGCATATGGTTGGTACTCAAGATTATATATTATTTAATGAAAAAATTAACTCAGTAATTAGAGCTTTGGAGAGGGAACTGGAAGTTAAGTCAAAGCACAAAAATGAGTTAAAAGAGGAAATAAGAAATATTTCCGTTCGGGTTGATGCAAAGAAACAGGCTCTTGGAAGATTAAAAAGAGGTATCAAAGAGGAAGTATCGACTCAAACGCTCATGAATGAAATACAAATACTGATACAGGAATTGAATATCGAAGTACCAAAATTTTTATTTCCAAGGAAAAAAGAACTGCCTGGAATTGAAGAATTAGACAAAATGATAGAGATAGTCTCAACTTATCCAAAGGGAGCAAGCATTAAGATAAACACTCTAAATAACTTACTAATTGAGACGAAAAATGAAGAAATTAGAGTCCAAGAAATAGAAAAAGTAATGTCCAGTATGGACGGATTCACCAGAAATATAAATAAACTTCAGAAATTATACAGTAGTAAGGAATCTATTTTAAAGGTACTCCAAAAGGAATTAAAAGAATATTCGAGACAAAAAGAAAGTTATGACAAGCAGATTGTTAACAATAAATGGCTCATAGAGATATTACCAAAATATCGTAGAACGCAAGAAGCCTTGGCAGAAGAGCGTAACCATATAAAGGAACTGTCAAAAGAGAGAGACTCAATTCAGACGAAAGCCAAAGCATATAAAGAAAAATTATCTGAAGTCACGAAGAATTTACAGAAGTTTCAGAAAGAAATCGAAGATATTAACGTGACTGTAGGATATCTATTGCAAATAAAAGAATACTTACCGGCTTGGAAGGAAAACTCAAGAAAAATCTCTCAGATTATGGACTTTAAACGACAGTTGAACAAAGAAACCGCTCAGTTACAGCAAAAGAAATCAGAACTCGAGGAAGAACTAAAGCATGCTACTGATATGCTTAGGTCAATAGAATACAAGCTTGATACAGAGAAAGAAAAGCAAAACCGAAAACTTCAACTTATTACTAAACTAAAAGAGTATTTAGATTCTCCAGAGTGTCCGTTTTGTGGCCATAACTGGGAAAAAGTAGAGGACTTAAGCAAGAAAGTGGAAGAAAGGTTATTATATTTGGCATCTATGCTCCATGATCTGGGAGATTATTTTGAAAAAGCAGAGGACTTCAAACCACCGTTAAAATCACTACTAGTTCTTGCATCAGAGCATGAAACCCTCCTGAAAAAGGGAAATCAAATTAGAAGGCAAATCAAGGTATTATTTGAGGATATTGAGTCGAGAATGAAAAAGAGTCAACAACTTGAAAGCGAAAAGGTTCAATTAAACAAAAAGGTTGAAGATTGGAGGAATATAATTACATATCTAAAAGACAAACACCCAGAACTTGAAGTTCAGATAGTTCCTGATCAAACTCAAGTATTGACGCTTTTACAAGGTTATCAAACCCAGTCGGATGCCATCAAAGTAAATCAGGAAGAGGTAAAAAAGAAAGTGAATGACTTGGATAAGGAGATTAAAAGCATTGAGAATACGCGAAAAGATATAGAAGAGCAAATCATTTCACACCAAAAGAAAGAAAACTATTACATACAGACTTTAGAGCAAATAAACAAAGAAATAACAGAAAGGGAAGTGACAAGCTTGTTGAGTCAGGATGTGAATACTTTATATATCTCTATAGAAAAACTACTTCGCAAAATAGAGGTAATGAGGAAGGAAATAGATAAGAGGCAGTCTGAATGTGAAAAAATTGAAGCTGGATTATTGGATATGGAAAACAATTTAAAGAAATTGATTGAAAAAGGGGGCTCGCTCGGTGAACGCCTTAGAGAACTTAAAGATGCTTCAGAAACTTTTAGAACTAACTTGCGGAAGGAAGAAATTTCGCCAAGCAAAAAACTACAAGAAATTATAAACGAAATAGAGAATAAGAAGGAAAGAGAGATTAAATATTTTCGAAAATGTGAGCATCTACAAGTATTATCTGGGCAATTAAAGTCAATAGTGACTTTCTCTCGAATAAAGCAGGAGATAAATATGATGCAAGAAGAAAAAATAGAAAAAGAAAAGATTTTTAATAATATTACAGCAGATTATCAGAATTTATCGAAATGGATTACTAGCTTAAAGAGATTGAAAAAACTTGCCGAGGACAAACGGAAAGAACAAGAAAAAAGTCATTTCAAAATGTATAGCCCCACTGCAAATCTGGTATATTCTCGATTAAATACACATCCTCTTTTTAACCAAATAATATTAAAAGTGGGCGAAAATGAATTAAAAGTACTTGCTCAATCATCGGAAAGTGAACAGTTGACATCTGAAAAAACAAGTCAAATTTCACCGAGACAATTTTTTAGTGAGGCGCAGTTAAATATAGCAGCTCTCAGTATTTTCTTAGCTACTGCTTTGCATCAAAAATGGTCTGGGTTTAACACTATAATAATTGACGATCCTGTTCAAAATATGGATGATTTTAATGTATATGCTTTCTTAGATTTGGTTCGTGGATTGATTATGAATGGACACCAGTTCATTCTAACTACCTGCAATCGTGACCTGTATAAACTTATGCTTGTCAAATTTAGAGATTTAAATGAAGCAAATCAAAATCGATTTAAGGCGTATCGCCTTAAAGGCATCTATGCAGAAGGACCCGAATTGATAAGAGATTGCTGAATGCCTAGTTATAGTTATGTATAGGAGTTTGACATAATACATTGTGCTATTTATGTCAGGGTATCAAATGAAGAATAGGCCAATAAAAAGATAAGTTCACTGGATAGTTAGACTCATCTCCTTCAGAGATATATTGAGCAGAGAAAGAAAGATGGTTATAGAATTATTGCCATATATTTAGAAGAAGTTCTATATGGAACCAATATCAAAAACCGTCCTCAATTGAAAAAATTCCTTCTTAATGACAGGCAGGGTAAATTTGGCCTTGTACTTGTAACCGACCTTGACAGAATTGGAAGGAACTTAAGGAATTTCCTTAACATCTAGGAAATCTTCAAGGAGAATAATATCAAATTCATTGCCATCAATCAAAACATTGATATTTATACCATTACTGGCAAGGTGTTAATTCAGTAATTGATGATCTTTGTATAAATAAAGGGGACGGTTGTTCCTGCTCAATAATTTGGTAATTTTTTTAAATGGTTAATGGGGTCTAAAATCACAAACTGTTTTTTAATTATAGACTCTAGATATTTTGCTGTTAGTGGGGGAAATGTGCAGGATTAATTAGAAGAATCGAATATAATTTGTCAACAATAGAGATTAACCCCAGTAGCATCTATTTCATAATGTAACATATAAAAAATGAAAAGGAGGAAAGAAATGAACGAAAAAAGACAACTCTCAGAAGCTGAAAAACAAAAGATTCTCGCTCAACATGGACGAAGATGCTTTGTAGATGGAGAACCTATCCCTAAAGATGAGCCCATTGAATTTCATCACATTAAACCATTTTCCTCAGGAGGCCCTACTAGTTTAAATAATATTGCTCCAGTTTGTAAGCATCACCATCTTACAATTGGTACAATGAGTCTTCAAGAGTACCGTGACAAGATAGAACTTGCAAAATTTTTCGAAAGTGAGGAGCCAAAATACCTTGACGATTTAATTCGTTATAAGAATAAACATTGCGGAGAACGACTTAACTACGAAATCAAAGAAGGGCACATTAGTCTCTATTACAAGGATTCAAAACATGACTTTCCACTTTATACATGCCCAACGACCAATTGGAAATATTTTTATGGAACATTACCAGTTGAATTTATCGGAAATGACAGAGAATTACAACCTAGACCTCTTCGAGAACCAAATTTATGGAAATTATATCGCCATTTTCAAATTAACACACAGATATCTCCTTCAATTTGTAGAATTGACGATACCGGTAATCTTCTTCTCTTTGATGGCCAACATAAAGCAGCTTCACAAATTTGGGCTGGGCGGCCAATGATAGAGTGTAAAGTTTATATTAATCCAGATAAAAGAACGCTAAAAGAAACAAATCTTGATGCGCATGGATCATATAGGCAAATGTCATTCTATTCACATGAATTAATGCAGAAATATGCTGATATATTTGGAGAGGACTGGACAGAATATATGGATACGAAAGGAGAAAAATCGGAATTAGGATTTTATAATTTTCTTTTCCACTCAAAACAAAAGGCCTGGGCACAGGCTAAAAATGAAATTGCACTTGCTATATACAAAGAAATAGTGGATGACAAGTTAAATGAATTATCAAAGTATCTATCAGAAAAGCATAGAGGTAGAAAGCAACCTTTGACATTTGCTCGTCTGAAAAAAACATTTTTTCAATACATGCTAGTACCGCCTCCTGTAGATGATGAATTTGAATCTAATACATATTTTAGAAAGGATGAAAGGCATAATTTGGTTAAACTTATGAGTATTATTGCAGAAGAAGGACTTGAAGCTAGATGGGCACCTGAGCGTGCAGATACTGCACATAAAAAAGCAGAAAGAATTTTTAGTGCTGGCGCTATAAGAGCCTGGGTTATTCTATTGAGAGATACAATTAATATACACTTGAAAAATTATACAGATGAAGAGCGAAAGCTATTTTTCTATCGGGTTATTCCAGAAGAGGATTTTGATTACTTTAGACAATTTATCAAAAAGATATTTGAACATAAAATATGGGATGATCCTGATCCATCAGGTGAAATTACCGCACGTCTTGCAAAAGATGATGCTACTAC
>Ga0315284_10002866_pt1 | contig 24577 bp, 20 predicted proteins | sample YL17G09_16_MG_FD_203696 | JGI IMG/M metagenome (GOLD analysis project Ga0315284, IMG submission 203696) | Sediment microbial communities from Yellowstone Lake, YNP, Wyoming, USA - YL17G09_16 | ecosystem: Environmental > Aquatic > Freshwater > Lake > Sediment | place: USA: Wyoming | collected...
CCTATGGGTATAGTTTTCAGCTATCCCCTTCTGATGCAGGAATACATAAGTTTAAGGTTGTAGCAACGAATGAAAAAGGAAATACGTCTGAAGATGAGGTTACACTTGAGATTATGAATTATTCGGGTGAATCCCGGAGCTTTACGGTTGAGTAATCATCTTGTTTCGATTTGGTGTTTTTCTTTGAGGGTATCTAAAAGCTTCTTCTTAATCTTTGAAAAACCTTTTGCTTTGTGTGTAATTCTAACTAAAATGGCTTTTTTGTTTTCGCCTAGAGTTTTACTAGTGTATTCCTCCGTTACCTCAACTTTTAGAATATTCTTATCAAATTTTTCAATTTCTTCAAAAGCCTCTCCAAAAGCTTTGTTAGTATGAAGAACTAGGGAAAGATCCTCGGTTTGGTAATTATCTATCTCTGTGGTTATCCGCTTTGGGTAGCTTGAAATCTTCATTAATTTTTCTGTGTGCAAGGTGAATGAATCGGGTTTAACCTCCCCTACTAGGTTTTTTATTCCAAGATTTTGCATTATTCCAGATAAAATTCTTTTTACTTCGTTTGAGTTTTCGTATGTATTAAGTGCAAAATTTCTGTAAATTACTTCAAGAACCCGTTCTTCTTTGTAGCTTCGAAATCTGTCTTTTTCGCCTTCAACGAGGTAGATCTTTCCTATCTCAAAAAGACCTACCTTTGTGAATTTGTGTTTTTTATAAGTGGTTACAACCTGTGAAAGTGTTTCATAAATTGACGTTCGTAAGGCGTCTTTTTTGGATGTGAGTGAGTTTTCTAGGATTACTTGATTTTTGGCCTTTGTGTTTCTGGAAACAATTGGGTTGGTAATATGTTCGTGAAGCCCAAGACCTACGCAAACGTCTCTTAGTTTTTCTTCGAATTTATAAATGTCGGGGGTAATCTCCCTTGGCGGCGCACTGTCTATCATTTGCATTGGAATTTTTGCATAATCATTTATTCGTAAGATATCGGCGATTAGATCGTCTTCCACCTCAACGTCAGTTCTAAAGTACGGGACCTCAAGAGTTAAACCGGTTTTATTCTCTTCTATTATCCTATATTCTAATGCTATGAGTATCTCTTTTATTCTTTTGGGCAAAAAGTCCATACAGCTTAAGAGTTTTAAGCGTTTGTATGTTAGTTCAAGGTTTTTAAGAGGAGTTTTCTTTGGATACCAGTCGATGTTTTCGTAGTATTCACCACCTGCAAGTTCTAGTATCAAATAGGTTGCGCGCTGTATGGCAATTTCGGTGAGTTTTGGGTGTAAGAATTTATCGTATCGCAAAACTGTTTCGTTTTGAATTTTTAATTTTCGTGAGTTTTTCCTGATGTTTGTTTGGTTGTAGTTTCCAGCATCTAAAACAATGTCCGTGGTTGTTTCATCAACGCCGGTTTCAATTCCCCCAACCATACCACCGATTACTGTAGGTATGTTATCTTGTGTTAAAACAAAGATGTTGGGGTCTAGCTCTATTGTTTCTCCAAGAAATGTTGTGATGCTCTCACCTTTTTTTGCTCTTCGGATGACAATTTCGGGTTTTCTCATTTTGGCAAGGTCTTGAGCATGCATGGGCTGGCCAAGTTCCACCATGACGTAATTTGTTATGTCTACGATGTTATTTATTGAGGGTATCCCGTATGCTTCCAGACGATTTTTCAGCCACTCTGGAGAAGGTTTTACTTTTATGTTTCTGAATACTTTGGTATTGAATCTGTTTACTAAATCGGAGCATTCAACTTTGATGTCAACAACCTGGTTTTTGGTAGGCGTCCTTCCTTTTTCTATATGAAGTTTGGGGTATTTGAGTTTTAAATTTTCAAATGCCGTTAAATCTCTCGCACAACCGAGAATTGAGAGCCAGTCTGATCTATCCATGCGGTGTTCAAGATCCAGAACGCCGTTTTCGATTGGTTTGTCAAGCATTAAGCCAAGAGACGTGAATGCCTCGGCAATCTCACGTGGAGATTTTTCGATGCTTATATATTCTTTTAACCATTCTATAGGTATCCTCATAAGTAAACGAGTTCCCCGTTGTACATCTTACGGATGTCGGTTATTCCAAATTTTGACATGGCAAGTCGATCCAAACCCATTCCGAAAGCAAAACCGGTATATTTTTCGGGATCAATTCCACACATTTTTAAAGTGTTGTAGTGGATCATCCCTGAGCCTAAAACTTCTATCCATCCCCTATGTTTACAAACCTCGCAACCTTTTCCTTCACAGAATTTACATTGGACATCAGCTCCCATGCCGGGGGAAACCTCGGGATAATATTTGTATCTAAAACGGGTTTTAACATTTCCCTTAAAGAGAAATTGTAAAAGTGCCTCTAATGTTGCTTTTAAATTCTGAATAGTAATATTTTTGTCTACCACAAAACCTTGATACTGATGAAAGAATGCGCTACTAGCCGCGCTGGATGTTTCGTTTCGATAACATTTTCCCGGTGCAACAGCTCTAATAGGTGGTTTGTGACTGCTTAGTATTCTTGCTTCGACAGATGAGGTGTGAGGTCTAAGTAAAATATCTGGCTCTTTAACAAATAACGAATCTTGAAGATCAGTGGCCGGATGACCTTCGGGGAGATTTAATTTTCTAAAATTATATTCTGCGGTTTCTATTTCTGGGCCCTCACAGATTGAATATCCGTAGTATCTGAAAAATTCGTTCATTTCACGTGTAGTTTGGGTTATAGGATGAAATGCCCCACTCTCTTTTGGAGGAAGCGGGTATGTTAAGTCAATGAGTGGATCACAAAATTTTTGGTGCTCGATTTCTTTTTTGGCCTCGCTGATTTTTTCATTGAATTCTTTTCGAAGTTTGTTTAAAACCGGACCAAGCGTTTTCTTCTTTTGGGGTGAAAGTTTTGGAAGCTCTTTGAGAAGTTTTGTGATTATTCCGTACTTTTTTGAGAAGTATTTTAGGTACAATTCGTCAATCGCATCGTTTTTAATCGCTTTTTGAAGTTCTTCTGTGAATTGTAGGCGGATGTTTTTAATTTGATCTTGCACAATGGGTAGATTATAGCTTAGATTTGACGGTTTCGACTACTTTTTCAAAATCTTTGGGGTTAGATATTGCAAGTTCTGAAAGTATTTTTCTATTTAAAGTGACGTTTGCTTTTTTAGCCGCAGCAACAAACCTGCTGTATTTAATTCCGTGACTTCCTAAAGCGGCGTTAAGGCGCATAATCCAAAGCTTTCTTAAATCCCTTCGTCTTTTTTTCCTTCCGGAAAAAGCGTGTTCCCCCGCTCTAACAACAGCCTCTTGAGCTCTTTTGAAAAGTCTATTTCTTGTACCTCTGTAGCCTTTGGCTAGTTTTATGATCTTTTTGTGCTGTCTTCGGGTTTTAAACCCACCTTTTGTTCTTGGCATTACCTGATGTTCCTTCCTGCCCTTGCTAACATTTTTTTGATAGATTTGATATGGCCTTTATTGTGTTGAGCAAGTCTTTTGGCTTTTCGAAACTTTCGGCTTGAACTCCATTTTACTTTAAGGTGACCAGTCCTCGATTGTTTTTTCATGATTTTTCCACCTTTTGATATCTTCACTCTTTTTGAAAGTGTTTTTCTTGTTTTAAGTTTTGGCATATCATTTTTTTACGTAAACTATACTGATCTCTTTTCCGTTTTGCTTTATGTCCCCCTCTGGTTTTGCGACTTCCTCCAGTTCTTTTGTGATCTTTGCAAATTTTTCAAAAACAAATTCTGGATAGGCCGCTTCCCTACCTCGTAAATAGGCACTTACTTTAACGCGATTCCCTTCCAAAATAAATTCCTTTGCCCTTTCAATTCTTGTTTTAACGTCGCCCTCACCCATAGAGGAGCTTATTCGAAGTTCTTTTAGCTCACTTTTCTTTGAATGTGCTTTCGCTTGCGACTTCTTCTTTCTTTCTTCGTACAAAAACTTGTTGTAGTCTAAGATTTTTGCTACGGGAGGCTCTGATGTTGGTGCAATCAAAACCAAATCAAGCCCTTTTTCCATGGCAAGTTTTAGGGCATCGTCTCGTGACATTACCCCAAGGCTTTTTCCTTCGCTAATAACCATAAGCTTTTGAGCTCTTATTCGTTCGTTTATTATGTGATTATCCATTTTGCCTTTTTGAACGTGATAAAGTTACCATAAACTCGGCGCTTTGGTCAATTGTTTTTCCTCCAGTTTCTTTATAAACTCCTCGATGTTTTTTGGCCCAATGTTTTCCTCGGACCTTAAGCGGATGCTCACGGTGTTATTTTCTAGCTCTTTATCGCCAACTATTAGCATGTATGGAATTTTTTGAGTTTGAGCATCCCTAATTCTTGATTGCATGGTATCGGGTCTATCATCCACCTCTACGCGAATTTCTTTTTCGGATAAAATTTGTTCAATTTTTTTGGCGTATTCGTGATGTTTTTCCCCAATAGGAATGATTTTTACCTGAAGCGGTGCAAGCCAAACCGGAAAAGCTCCTCCAGTATGTTCTATGTAAACACCCATGAAACGCTCAAGAGAACCAAGAAGAGCTCTGTGAATCATGTAAGGAGTGTGTTCTTTGCCGTCCTCGCCAATGTAAGTCATATTAAACCTTGTTGGGAGATTAAAATCGAATTGAATTGTAGAAAGCTGCCATCCTCTTCCCATAGAATCCGAAACTTTAATATCGATTTTTGGGCCATAAAACACTGCCCCACCCTCATCTAATACATAGTTTGTGTAACCAATCTCTGCCAGGGCCGCAATTAAGGCTTTCTCGGCCATCTTCCAGCCTTCATCTGTTCCAATAAACTTAGTCTTATGTTTTGGGTCTCTTGTAGCCAAGCTCATTTTGTAATCTTTAAACCCAAATGTTCCAAGGATGTATAAAGTAAGTTTTAATGCACTAACTAACTCGTCATGAAGTTGGTTTGGTGTACAAATTATATGAGCATCATCTTGCGTGAAACCGCGGACTCGAGTAAGTCCGTGCATAGTACCGCTTTTTTCGTATCTGTAAACTGTTCCCATTTCCGTCCATCTTAGGGGAAGTTCTCTATAACTGCGGGGCCGCATCCTATACATTGCTACATGCATCGGACAATTCATAGGTTTAAGTCTGTACTTTTCGTCTTCAATTCCGAAAGAACCGTACATACTATCTTTGTAGAAATCTAAGTGCCCGGAGTGTTTCCAAAGCTTTTCGCTTGCAATGTGGGGAGTTGCAACGAGTTGATATTCATTCTTTAAATATGTATTAAGAGCAAATTCCTGAATTTTATGGCGAATAAACGCGCCTTTTGGGAGCCAAAGAATAAGCCCCTGCCCCACCTCGTCATCCTGCATGAAAAGTTCTAAGTCCTTGCCAATTTTTCTGTGGTCGCACTTCTTTGTTTCTTCCAATAATTGGAGAAACTTTTCGAGTTTTTCTTTGCTATCGAAGGCTGTCCCATATATTCGAGTTAACATCTTGTTCTTTTCATCTCCTCTCCAATAGGCACCGGCAATATTTAGGAGTTTAAACGCTTTTATCTCGCTGGTTGATTTCGCGTGAGGTCCGGCACACAAATCAATGTCGTAAAATTTATCGCCTTTTTGGCCGATTTCACATACCATGGGTTTTTCATCTTTCTTTTCTATTTCGTCTATAAATTCAAGTTTGTAGGGATTGTCTTTAAATATTTTTTTGACCTCTTCTATAGTTGCCGCCCTAAGTTTTATGGGAAGATTGGCGTCAATGATTTCTTTCATCTGTTTTTCGATTCTTTCCAAATCTTCTGATGTTATTTTCTTTTCGTAATCAAAATCACCATAAAAACCATCTTCTATTGAAGGTCCCATCACTTTTTTTATTCCGGGAAATAAAATTTCCATACTCCTTTGGAGCACGTGTTCTGCCGAGTGGCGAATTGGTAATAATGGATCGTTTACTTTACTCATGTTTTTCAATTATATACCAAATGAGCGTGTTTACAGGGAGGAGTTTTAATATGGTGGGCTCAACAGGATTCGAACCTGTGACCTCTTCAATGTCACTGAAGCGCTCTAACCAACTGAGCTATGAGCCCTCACTTTTTCTTAGGCTCTAGTATTTTATCAATTAAACCGTATTCCATTGTTTCCTTGGCGTCCATCCATTTGTCTCGTTCAATATCTTTCATGACTTTTTCTACGCTTTGGCCGGTATTTTCGGCGATGATTTCAGCATAAACTTCCTTGCTTTTTATCATTTCCTCAGCTTCAATTTGGACATCTGTTGCTGTCCCCTCAATTCCACCTCCCATTATTCTTGTTTGGTGGATCATGGTTTTTGCATGTGGTAGAGAAAATCTTTTTCCTTTTGTTCCGGCGCATAAAAGCATAGCAGCAGCCGATGCCGCAAGACCTACGTTTATTGTGGTGACCTCGTTTTTAACATGTTTAATCGTGTCGTACATTGCCTTACCTGCGTAAGTAATTCCACCTTCGGAGTTTATATATACCTTGATATCTCTTTCAGGGTCTTCCCGCTCCAAAAAGAGCATTTGGGCAATAAATGTATTCGCAACTGCCATATCGATTGGTCCTGTAATAAAAACTATGAAATCTTTAAGGAGTCGTGAGTAGATGTCGTAAGCGCGTTCTACTCCGCCCTGACCCTTGTCTATAACTATTGGTATTAAAGTTGAGTTACTTTGTTTCATTTTTAGATTCTCCCATCTCTATTAATTTATTAATAAGTTTATTTTTTTGCAAAATCATTTTAACGTAAATTCTTTCTGTTGGGTCCTCTGCTCTTTCCTGTACCCCAGAAACTCCCGCAGCATTAAACGTTTCGGTAATTTCTTTGTCGGTTACCTCGATCTTTTCCTCGTTTACTAAATGTGATAACACAAATTCGGTTTTTATACTTCTTTTGGCAATTTCCGAATATTCTTTTCTAAGTTCATCAACGGTCTTGTGCTGGGCGCGAAGATACTGCTCTATAGACATTCCAAGAGCTTGAGTTTGATCAACGAGGCGTGCCATCATGCGGTTTACTTCCTCGTCAATTAAGATGTCGGCGATTTCAACCTCGGAGTTTTCTAACAAAATACTAATAGTTTCATTAGCACTTAGATGAGCGTCTTTATCTTTGATGGCTTTGTCTTTAAAGGTTTTTTGTAATGCCTTTTTGTAATCTTTGATAGCAACATCGGGTTTTGTGGCAATCTCGGCTGTAAATTCGAAATCTTTTTCAAGGTCAAACTCTTTTATTTCAACACGCGGGTTTGAAACTGGCATTATATGGTTTTCTTTTAAAGCTTGTGGGTAGTAGGTTTGAAGCAGTTTGTTTACTGCATCGCCATAAAGGCTTGAAACCCCAAGTTTTTCTTCTACCATTTGTTTTGGAGCTTTTCCCTCGCGAAAGCCCTCGATTTTTGTGGTTTTTATTTTTTCTTCAAGTATTTGTTCGTATGCTTCTTTAACTTTTGTGCTTTCCAGAATGACCGAAAGTTTTATCATGGCCTTGGGAAGCTTTTCGATTGACGTTTTCATAACGCTGTTATCTTATCATATCGGGGGTTTTTGTACTATAATAGTGGGGATCTTGGGCGAGTGGCGGAACTGGCATACGCGTATGGCTTAGGACCATATTCCGAAAGGATTGGAGGTTCGAGTCCTCTCTCGCCCACCATTGGGGCTTTTTAAACCAGAATCTTCCGAAATAGAGTTTTGGTTTTTGTTGTATAAATTTTTTACGTTAATACATAATTAAAGTAATTTTTTTGGGCAGACTCACGGACAAGATTAAAGGCAGTGTCGAGAATGATATTACTTATTAGCTTTAACGTAAATAAACCATCCAATTTTCTTCTCAAGCATCCTAAGTAATTTAGCCGGAATGATATATTTTCCAATTACGGGTAGAAGCATGTTGCTTTTTAAATACCCGGTAAATATTTCTAAATTTGTAAATTTATTTAGAATTTTTTGCAGATCTTTTTTTGAGTAGACATCGCCCCTAGGATTTCCAAAACCATCGTATTGATTTACAGCCTCTTTGATGGATATTTTTTTAATAAGGCTTTTTAAGCGTAGGACAACTTGGTAATAGGCAGAGTTTCTATGGTAAAACATTAATATTATTTTTCCGCCGGGTTTTAACACTCTATATATTTCATCAATAGCTTTTTGGGTGTCAGACACATGATGTAAAACCCCCATAGAGCATACACAATCAAAGAAATCATTTTCAAAGGGAAGCTTTTCTGCAGGAGCTGTGGCAAATTCGCCATTAAGATGACTTAGCTCAAACCTCTTTTTGCAAAGCTCTATGGCCTTTTCTGTTATATCAATGCCATATGTATCCGCACCGTATGAAGAATATCTGCTTAATACATAACCATTTCCACAGCCTACATCTAAAACTCTTTTTCCGGAGAAACTTTTATATTCGTGAAGTTGTTCAGAGAATTTTGGGGGTTCGTTTTTTTCCCTCAGCCCATCGTAATAGTTAAAGTATTTTTTGCTACCAATTTTATAAGGGATAACTGATGCACATAGAGGATTGTTTTCCCAAAAGTCCTTAATTGTAAAAGGGTCAATTTCTTGCATAAAAATACCTTACAGTTTTTATGGCAATAAAACTAACGAGATTTGTTAAAAATGTAAAGCAGGTGTTAAAAGATATTAGAAAGCCAACTAGCGTATGTTTTACTCGATCAGATAGTTCTAAAGATTGGGGAGTTACATTCTTTTTTATGTAAGTTGCCATTTCTGAAGAAAAATTTCTGTACGAATATTTACTAGACATGATTAAATCTGCATAGGAGTTTTCAATTATTTTCTTACAATATTCAATGTCCTTGAGCTTATTCAGTATCTCTTCGACATTAGAAAAATCCTTTTTGATTTCAATATAATGAACACCAGGTTTGACAATACCGTTGTATTTTCCTTCAACAAGAAGTTGAAGAGTTTTGGTTTGGGCAGCTTCGAATATCCTGGGTGAGAAAGCATGAGCATCTAATTTGTTCTTATTTTCTCTAAAGCAATGTTCTTCTGCTTCCTCGAAAGTTGCATTTTTATGCGTACTGACATATTTTTTGATACAGCTTATAATCTTACCGTTCGGATCTATTAGATCGGATCCTCCTTCACAACCCAAAACTGCTTTGCAGTTGGCTAGAAATTTGAACCAGTTTTTTCCGCTGATTACATTCTTCCCAGAATCTGTGGTATTTAAAATATCATAAGTAAATTCGCTTCCTCTTAGTTCGTTAATAAAAACAGTTGCCAACTCTGTTTTTAATTGTCCGTGTTTTCCTAAATAAAATGGTATCGTCCTGGCACGATAGCCGATATCAATCGGTCTTTTCTTATACGGTAGTAAATTCTGTTTAATATTTGAAACTTCGTTTACATAGCCAGTCAGTACATGTACGAAATCTATATTTTCTAGTGGGTATAGTTTCCTAGACACAGCACCATCAAAGCAAGTATATATTGTTGAAACACCAATTTTCTTAAACATATTGCACAGCCAATTAGATTTAATATATTCATCCTGGGGTAAGGCGATTTTATAACCAGTAATTTCTTTTAGTATGTTAATATAGCGGTTCCACTGTTTTTTTGTGGTATTAAACCTTTCTGCTAAAAAAGAATAGTGAAGCAAAACCACATCATATTTTGAGTGTTTGAGATATGGATGAATTTTACTATTACAGTTGTAATACGTCGTACTAAAATCATCTGGAAAATACTTTCTGAATGAAGATATATGGCTAAATACGGTATCTTTAGCGTTTATATAGTTTATTTTGTGAAATATAAGAACTCTCATTTTTTTATAAAAACCATGTTTAGCTCGGCTGCCGTATAGAGTTTTCTCATAAGTAAATCTTCCATTCTGCCATATAACTTATTTACTACAACGATGAAGAAATCTGTTACTGCGCTTAGCGGACAAATTTTTAAGGGGCATTTTAATCTTCCGCGGGATACAACATAACCTGTGTAAGAGGATTCCACAAAAGAAAAATTAAAGACTTTTTCAAAATAAAGCCTTGCGGAATCCAAATCAAATTTTCTTAAGTGACTGAATTTGTACAGATAACCAGGGGACAAGTATTTTTTCATTTTAATTAGTTTTACTGAATAACTTCAAAAATATATACTTTTTTGTTTTTTAAATCCAAAGTATCTTTTAAACTTAGCCAACTTTGCTGCATTAACACAGACTCTTTTTCCTGATACGAAAAAACTTTATTGGGAACAAGTGACTTTATTAATACTACTTTATTAAGTCCTCTCTGGTAAACTTCCTGTTTAAACTCTTCAGTGTTTGTCCAACCAAATTCAAATGTATTAGGGATACCGACTGTTTTTAACATATTTTTTTTAGGTACCCATTTTGGTAACACCCAAAACCATTCTGGCTCAATAACTGTATTGTATCTATAAAAGTAAAATAGCTGTCCCCATCCGATGTTATTTATCCATACAGCATCTCTTAGATTAAGATGAGAGACAATTTTTGAGCATTCCCTATTTATTCCAAATCTTTGAACACTACCCAGCTGACCTCTGAACAAGGAAAATGCAGCAAAAGCTGATATTGTCGCAACACCGAGACAGATAATAGTGAAAACATAGAAGTAGGTTAATGTACGTTTTCGATAGTGTGTAAGATAAAAAAGTAGTGTCAGTTGACTAAACAAGAATGCATTCAAAAGAATCTTTTCTGTAACATAAGATGTCTCAAATACGAGCCCTCCTATTACAAATATGAGAGTAGAAAATAATACAATCACAGATAGTTTTTTGTTTTTAAAACCGTCTCTAAGAAAGAAAACGAAAAATATAAGAATAATAGGAACTATTGGAAACAAGTATCTTCCGTGAGAACTTCTTAAGATGAATATAATCAAATAGATCCAATATAAAATAGGTAATAGAAGTAGTGGTATGTTCTTTCCCCTAAACCACTTTTTTGCCATAACAAAAGACATGAATAGGGAAGGAATTATAATTATTTTTGGTACAGATAAAAAAGAGAAAGTACGTGGGTAGAGGATTTTTCCCAGATACAAAAGAAACGTGTTTATTATTTTTATTAGAAAACCTTTGATAGGGTTTGTTGCTTGTGTAAGGTCAATAAGAGAAATAGTTTTAGCATCAGAGGACTTAATGTTATTGTCTGTAGCTTGTTGCACAGAAAATTGGTTCATTTGCCAACTCAGTCCCTGATCTGTGATTCCCAATATTGAAGCATTAAACATATTTAATGGAATGGACCCAGTAAAAAACATTAGTATCAGATAAATGGTAGAGAGGGAGAAAGCTTGGTACAAATGCAAGATGGTTTTCTTAATTAGTGTGTACAATCTCTGGTGTTTCGTTACAGAGGCTTCATAAACTATACTGTATGCCATGTAACCCGGTACTAGAGAATAGAATACATGCTCCTTTGCATCTAGCATAAGTAGAAAAGATAGTCCCACAACCCACTTATTTTTATTTGTTATGACTGTGTAGATAAGGTAAAGAACCGTCAAAAGTACTGGTGTTTCTCTTAGGTATGTGGGTGTAGAGGAAGCAAATCTAAAACTAGTAAGTAACAGGAAAACTGTACCCAGTACCCAATACTCGTTTTTTATAATAAGATTCACTATTCTGTAGAACAACAAAATGCACAGTATCGCTAAAAAAATATTATAAAATGTTGCAACATAGGCAGAAGGACCTGTAAAAATGAACAGTATAGCAACAGGGATTTTAAATAAAAAACCATGTAACCCAACCCCTAGGTTTCCAAACCAACGAAAAGATTTAATGGAGTCAGCTATGAGAAGTGATTCTCTAAGGTAAAGACTTTCATCAGCGACCACATCCCTAAATATTCCCAGAAAAATATACAACATGCTAAACAAACCCACCATAAGATAGAAAATATATTTGGGATTGAATTTAAGCAGACTAATTCTTTTCTCTAATTCTGTTAATAAGGTTGCCATATGTTATTGTTTTTCCCATTAAAACATTTTTTATTATACTTACAAGTATATTTCGCTCCGAGGGAGATAGTAGGAATATTATTAAGATAACAGAGGGGATTATTAAGAACAAACCCAAAACTAGCTGAACTGGAATAGTAAACAAATCTTCGACTATAAATATTATCGTTGCAACAACAATATAAAAAATAGAAAATGGAAGGACCCTCCTCCACTCGTAATGGATTACCAGGTGTTTCTTTCCGGCCGTTATATTCCAGATATATAACAATAAAGCCATTAAGAAATAGCCCAAAGCAAATGAAATACCAGCACCAACAATACCAATGATAGGTGTCAAAATCATGGCTGAAACAACAGAACCTGCCGACGCGATTATCTGTAGGGATGTGAGCTGTCCTACCTTTTTAGCAAAATAGATTGGAGGCAGCAACAAAGCAAAAATTCCTATTAGCATCTGGCCCGTTGTCACCAAACCTATTACTTTATAAGCTTCGTGAAAAGAGTCTTGTGTAAAAAGATAAACAACTGGTTTGGCAAAAATAAAAAACAAGATGCTTATAAAGCCTATAGTATATAAATAATATGTAGAAATTCTACCGAATAGAATTTTGGCTTCGTCTTTATTATTAGCAAAAGATAGAAAAAACGGAGTCCAGGCTGTAGTAAAAGCGAAAGTAATTAGACTAATGCCTCTCCCAAAAGCCATACCTACAGAAAATATTCCTGCCAGTTCAAGTGATGTAAAGCTTTTTAGTATATAGATATTGCCTTGTTGCAATACATACAGCGCCAAAAATGAGGGAATCATAGGGATTCCTAGTTTAACAAGTTTCTTTTGGATATTAAATTCCGGTATAAATTCAAGATCTTTTATTGAGGAAAAACCAAATATGAGCAATGCTGCTATTTTGGTGATTAGTAGCCCTTCCGCAAGGCCGTTTAAGCCCCTTTTAAAAACTATGATCAAGATAATATTTCCAATCACGGAAATTATCAATGAAGCAAAGGTTTTGGCGACAAACTCAGCTTCTCTTTCTTCAAACTGAAGTCTTAGCATAAACGGAATTGTGATCATTGCACAGGCCGTGCTGATAAATGTTAGAAAAACAGGATATACGTATCTGGCGTCATTAAGTAGAAAAAGACTGAATTCTTTTGTAAATGGAAGGCCAACAATAAGCATTATCGTTGAACTTAAAATCAGGATAAGAATTGCATTAAAAATGACTTTGCTTTTATGCTTTGCATCGGAGTTATCAAAGTAACAAAGACCAATAGATGTGCCCATTCCCAACATAAAAATATAATTAAGAGCAAGTGATAATAGGAGCAGAATTGAGAAGCTTCCGTAGTCTTTTGGTGTAAGGTAAGCTGTAAGGAAAGGAAGTAATAGAAGATTAATAAAACTGGTTAGTACCATACCCAAACCGTAGATTGTGGTGCTTTTCACTAGCCTTTTAACCTGATCTTTTATGTTTGGCATTTGATTCTCCTAAATAATTTAATCAAAACATTTGAATAGATACCGGCGCAAACCCAAGTACACACATCAAAAACTTTATTGATATAAAATGCTACCGTCTCTGTAAAATTCTCCCAACTGTTTTCAGATTCAAGTTCCAATGATTTATAAACAAAGTCAGAAAAAGCCTTTTGGGAGTACTTACCACTTTTTACAATATCTTCATAGGCCTTTTTAACTATGTCTTCTCTAAGTTTGTCTTCTTTTACTATTTTTAAGACCTTATCAATATTGCTAAGATCGTACTTAAGGGGAATATAGTGGATCCAGGGTTTAAGAACACCGCTGTAATTACCCTTAACTAATATTTGGCAGGTTTTAGTCATGCAGGCTTCTAGATGTCTGGGGGATACTGCTGTTATATTTATCTGTCTATCTAAACTTTTAAAGCATGACTTCTTAACATTTTCAAAAGTTGCATCTGGATTATTCCTGATAAATTCGGATACACACTTTTTTATATCACCATCTTTATCCAATACGCTGGAACCACTTTCAGCCCCAACTGTGTATTTACACCTGAGAAGAAAGTCGTACCATTTATTATCTAGTATCATGTTATCTAATCCTTTTTTTATATCTGTCTTTATCTGCAATTGCACGGCCTTATCTTGAAAGACATCAGCGACAAGTTCTTTCAGATATCCAAAACTTCCCAAAGCGTATGAATTTTTCGCTACGGTTCGATATCCAATATCAATATCCTTTGTGATTACTCTTTGTTTATTTTCCACATACTTAACATCATTTGAATTTATATACCCGGCAAGAACCTGGAAAAACTTTATCTTTGATAGATTGACTGAGTCGTAGATTTTATTTAATTCTGTTAAAGGAGAAACAGAGAAAGCGTGAGTAATACCAAGATCATTAATAAATTTACACTTAAAGCGGCTCCTATAGTGTTCATCCTGAAAAAATGCAGCTTTAATTTTGATACCCTTAAAGCGTTTTTTTAAACGAGAGGTGTTTTTTTCAAATCTGGAAAGATTCCACGGTGCTGTGACAGAGTGGTGAAAGATCACTATGTCAAATTTAAGTGCGGATAGAAGTTTAAGATCATATCTAAAGGGTAGATTGACATAAAATATTTTTAATCCGTGATGCTCAAAAGTGTAAATATTATTCCAAATAGTTCGTCTGGTTGGATATTCCAAACATGAGTAAATAACTAAAACTTTATTAACTTTCATATATATTTAGAGCAGGTTGGCATACATTTTTATAACTTCTTTTATAATGTTTTCTAACTTATATTTATCCGCATATTCGCATATTACATTTTGGTCCCAAGATTTATTGAGTGCTTCGGCTATTTTACTAGCAAGATCTATATAGTCGTCTTTTTTGCACAATAGACCAACTTTATCGGATTTTATTATCCCCTTACTTCCGGTTGTTTCTGAAGACACAATTGGTTTACCACAAGCCATCGCTTCTATCTGTACGATGCCAAAGCTCTCTTCAAGACTTGGTGTTACTAGGATATTGGAGGCTTGTAGCCAGGTGACAATCTCATTATGTGGAACCCTTTCATGAAGAAACACTCGGTTATTTAGTTTATAAGATTTTACTAAGTGAAATAGGTGAGCCTTTCGTTTACCACTGCCTATAATCACACAGATAAAATTTTTAGTATGTTTACTTACCTTTAAGAGAGCGGGTATGAGAATATGATGTCCCTTTATCTTATCCAGAAAACCTATAGATAGTATAATTTTGACCTCTTTTGGTAAGCCAAGCTTTTCCCTTGCAATTACCAAATCTCCGGGATAAAAAAGTGTTGAGTTATATCCGTTGGGCGAATATTTTATCGATGCATTTGGATAAATATTTGTTAGTTTTAAGGCCATTTCTTTATTTACAGCCAATACAAGATCGGATGTGCTAATTACATAGTCAATTTTATTCTTCCAAAAATTTGACTTTTCTACTAAACTTGATACTTGACTTGGCGAATGGCTTGTTAATACAAGTGGTTTGGAGTAGAGCTTTTTTAACTTGGCACCAACATACCCAGAAGTCCACAGAAAATGAGAATGGATAATATCAAACTTCACAGCATCCTTTTTTATATACGAGTTGATTTTTTTAAACTGCCAATCCCCAATTAAACGATAAAAAAAATCTAAAGGAAGGTAAAAAACTGGAACGAGTGTTACATGTATATTGGGAGGTGTATTGGTTAGGTCAATCGCGTTATCTTTGGCGTGGTTGGCAAATACTGAGAGATGGAATAATCTATAAATTTGAGCTAAAGGTTTATATCTTACAAACACGTAAACCTGATTAAAGTACTTCGAAACTTCTTCTATGTAATCTTTTTGGAAGTGAGCGTATTGGTGGGTAACAAATAATATATTTTTCTTTTTCAAATCTTTTTCGCTTATCATTTGATGTTATTGATAATAAATTTAAATTTACCCGAATTTGTTCTTGGAATCTGTTCTACATATTTAAAATTAAGTATCCATCTTGGACTGATGTTTCTTGCAGTCGACCTGATATCTTCAATTATTGAAGATTCGAATTGTTCATCTTTGACGATAAAAATATCTATATCACAAGTTGTGTTTTGAACAACTTGGTATTCCTTAATTCCCTTGTGGTATCTCCAAAATGTGTGCTGAAAAAACCACCCATGAACAGCAGTACCCTCTGGCGTAATCAAGATGTCTACACTTCGACCTGTTATCTCCTTTAATATCGGATGCGAATCGCCGCACTCACATAATGTTGTTGTCATAACACCAATATCCCCCGTATCGTATCTAATCAAAGGCATAGCAGTATTTACAAGATTAGTGGCAATTATTCTGCCTTCTTTCTCCATAGTTCCTTCTCCCGTGTCATTTACAACTTCGGCATAACTTCTTTCTGTGTCTAAATGAAGTCCTTTGTGCAAAGAGCATTCAAAAGCGCTCAGTCCGCCATCGTTAAGTCCGTAGGCATCATAGACATCACATTTAAAAGTTTCTGATATCCCATCTCGAATACGAGGGTAGAGTTTCTCGGAGGTCACAAATACTGCTTTGGGTGAGTGAATCTTTATATTATTATCTTTGATCCAGTGGGAAAAATAGTAGATAGCCGATGGATAACCACGAATAAAAAGAGGTTTGAAGTAATTAATTATGTCAACGTACTTTCGTAGATTGAAATCGTTCATCTCAAAAGACGAAAGTTTTTTGATATTTCTTACCTTTTCGTGTACGAATTTAGTTAATGAAGAGCGTGACGAGATATCAAGGGAGGCGCCCGCCAAAAATACCATTCGGTCTGCATACTTATATCCTGCTTTTTTCCACCCTCTGTATAAAAGAGCAAGACTTAGAAATCTATCCTCTTTCGAAATTCTATATACAAAAGGTGTTCCAGTAGTACCACCTGTTGAATTTTGGGTAAAAGGAATTTTGTTAAGATTTTTGGGTCTAAAGTCTTTCCAAGACTTTTTTACGTCCTCTTTTGTTAGTATAGGAAGCTTTTCCAAGTCGCTTGTTTTTTGAATATCTTTGGGTGCTAATTTTAGAGAGTTGAATAGATCGTGATAATACATAATTTCGTCGTACGAGTAGTTAACTATTTCCTTTAACATTTGGTTTTGTTTCTCACTTAGTTCTGCCTTGGTAAGTTTATGAGATAACTTGTCACACTGGTTAAAAAAATTTGGATAAGGTAGGATATGGGAGATTTTAAATAATTTTGCATGTATAAAATTTCCTATTCTCATATATGGATTTACCTGTTGTTAATATTGTTTTCGAAATATTTGATTGTCCATTTGTTTGGATCTATTTTTTCTTTGAGCATTTTTTCTTTCTTCTCTTTCCAAATTTTTTAAAGCACGACCGTAAATTAGAAAAACCTTACTTGCTAGGTAACCTACAACTCTGGGATGAGTTTACTGAGTATAGTGTCAAACGGTTTGGATTCGTAGACGAGGCGGGAGTTGTTTATGAGGTCAACTACATGAATCTTAAAAGTATACGTACACGTTTCGTCGAAACCGCATGCCGATACATTTGGATCTCTTTTATCGATATTTCTCGAAACCTCTGAGATCACAAAAACGCTATTGTCTAGAAAATACGCGCGATCAAAATAGCAGTTAGCAGATTTTGAACAATCAAGAATTCTCGCGTCAATTATTTTGTCATCTTTAAGACCATAGAAGTGAACCTGGTTTGGGGCGTACTGCCCTCTTATCTCTGGTCTAAAATCAACAAACTCACGTTTACTTGGAGAAAATACTACCTTTTTTAAATTCTGAACACTCGCAAGCGTTTGCTCAAATTCCTCTTTCTTTCCCGGCTCATCGATTGAAGTAACCTTCATCCACATCGTGTTATAAATCTCGTTTTCTTCTTTGAGTCGAAATTCATCCCCCTCGATAGTGAGTTTGCGACTTTTAAGATTAGTTATCCATCTTTGAAAACTCCCGCTAAGTTCCACCTTCTCCGAGAGTTTTGAGCGGTCTACCGCCCTTTGTTTCATCACATTTATATAAACAATTCCAGCTGTGAAAATAAATATAAGCGCAGTTAGAAAAAAGACTAAAAAGTTGCGTTTCATATCTTTATTAATATTAACATTTCCTCTATTATTGGAACTATGCTGAAGGCGAAAACTGTGGCAGTGGTTATCCCAGCATACAATGAGGAAAATCAAATTGGTGCTGTTGTTAAGTCGATACCGGTTTTTGTTGACAGAATCGTGATTGTGAATGATGCATCTACGGATGAAACCGAAAAAGTAGTTTTAAAATGTATAAAAAACGATAAACACTCACCCCCAAAGTTTAATGGCAAGAAAAAAATAAAAGCTGGAAAATACAACAGAGCTGATGTATTAGCCCGCAAGTTTGAAGATGATGAGATAAATCTTTTTACTCCCCACAAGGTGACGAATAAAGATCCCGAGAAAAATAGAATTATTTTAATAAATCACGAAATGAATGCAAACGTTGGTGCAGCAATAGCAACTGGGTATAAATGGTGCAAAGATCACAGTGTTGATTGTACTGCTGTTATGGCTGGTGACGGACAAATGGATCCATCGGAGTTAAAACACCTTTGCCTCCCGGTAATTAATGGAGAGGTAGATTATGTTAAGGCCAATCGTTTAAAGCATAGGTCTGCACTATTTGTTGTTCCGAAAATTAGATTTTTTGGAAATTCTGTTCTTTCACTTTTAACAAAGATCGCCAGCGGCTACTGGAGAGTTTCTGATACCCAAACGGGCTACACAGCAATTTCCTTGAAGGCCTTAAAGGCTATTAGACTTCATAAAATATACAAATCTTATGGCTGTCCGAATGATATTTTAGTTAAACTTAATATTGCTTTTTGTACGATAAAAGAGGTAGAAAGTAAGCCAATCTATAACATTGGCGAGAAATCTAAGATGAATGAACTGTTGGTGGTTCCGGGTATTACGTGGCTTTTGTTTAAATCTTTTTGGAAGCGTCTTTATATAAAATATCTTTTTCGTGATTTTCACCCGCTTTTTATGTTGTACCATTTTGCTTTTTTACTTCTTATCATTGACATCCCTTTTACGTATGAGGTAGCTGATTCTTTTGGCCCTGATACACTTTCAATGCAAAGTTTGTTAATTTTTGTGTTTTTAACCATTAGTGGGTTCCAGTCCTTGTTTTTTGCTATGTGGATGGATATGATGGATAACGAAAGGTTGTATAAGTGATATGTGTGGGATTTTTGGAGTAGTAAATAAAGAATTTTCCCAAAAAGACGCGAAAATATTAAATAGGCTTTTTAAGCTTTCCGAGTCACGGGGGCATGACGCTTCGGGTGCGGCTGTTTTAACTGATGAAGAAATTCAGGTGTATAAGAGATCGGTTCCCGCCTCTAAATTAACTAAATCTAAAGAGTACAGAGATATTTTAAGTCAGAAAAATATCCGCGCTGTAATTGGACATGCCCGAATGGAAACAAGTGGCTCGTTTTCCCAAAATTTTAATAATCAACCTGTGGTTAAGGACAGATGTGTAACGATTCACAACGGGATCATCGTAAACGATGAGAAACTTTGGAAGAAATATAAGAGTATAAAACGCGAATTTCAGGTGGATACGGAGATAATAAATTCTCTTATTAGATTATATTTAAAAAAAGGTGAAACGCTCCCCCACTCTGTTGAAAGATCTCTGGAAGAGCTGAAGGGTTCATATTCTATTGGTACTTTTTTTGAGGATTTTTCTAAATTATTGCTCGCGACAAACACCGGGTCACTATATCTTTATGAGAAAAAAGGAGCTTTGGTTTTTGCATCCGAACGTTATTTTCTTGAATCTGTTTTTGGCGGAGAAGCCTCCATTAGGCAAATGCTTCCGGGCTCCACACGTTTAATTAACTTGGGTGCTGATAGGATACGAAAAACCCATGTCTTACATGAGAAAAGAGATGCTGTTTTGAAGGCTTTTACCGGGAATTCCCGTTACGAGAAAGAAATAAAAGAAACTATAAAAAGTGAGTATGAACGTAATATTAATAAGATAGAAAACTTGAGAAGGTGCACAAAATGTATTCTCCCCGAAACGATGCCATTTATAGAATTTGATAAGGATGGAGTCTGTAATTACTGTAGGGTTTATAGAAAGGTTGATGTTTTAGGAAAAAGTGAATTTGAGAAACTCAAAGGCCAAAAATGCATTGTTACCTTTAGTGGTGGTAGGGATAGTAGTTATGCTCTCTCTTATATTAAAAAAGTATTAAAAATGGATCCTGTTGCTTATTCATACGATTGGGGGATGCTCACAGACTTAGGAAGAAGAAACCAGGTAAGAATGACCGGAAAACTTGGTGTGGAGCATATTTTAATTTCTGCTGATATCCAGAAAAAACGTGAGAATATCAGAAAGAATGTTGAAGCTTGGTTAAAACACCCTGATCTTGGGACGGTTCCTCTTTTTATGGCAGGAGATAAACAGTATTTTTATTACGCAAGCATGCTAAGAAAGCAAATGGGAATTAATCTTGTTTTTTTGTGTGAGAACCTCCTGGAAAAAACTGATTTTAAATCCGGTTTTTGTGGCATACCTCCAAGAAGTTTTGGGGGCGAGAAGTTTTATTTCCTGTCGCTAAGAGGTACTCTACGGCTATTTTTTTATTATGCGAAGCAGTTTATCCAAAACCCAGCGTATATAAACTCATCTTTGCTTGACAGCTTGTGGGCATTTCAATCATATTATTTTATTCCTCATAATTTTCTTTCGTTTTATAAATATGTACGCTGGGAAGAGAAGAAAGTTGAATCTACTTTAAAAGAATATGATTGGGAGACTGATCCTGAGACTTCCACAACGTGGCGCATTGGAGACGGTACCGCAGCTTTCTATAACTATATTTACTACACTATTGCTGGATTTTCCGAAAACGATACGTTTAGAAGTAATCAAGTTCGTGAGGGTAATTTAACGCGTGATGAGGCCTTAGAAATTGCAAAGAGGGATAACAAACCAAGATCAAACTCTCTCATGTGGTATGAGAATACAGTGGGGTTTGATCTCTTAAAAGCAATAAAAACTATAAATAAAGTTAAGAAACTATATGGATGTATATGGATGAAAAAGAAAGTTATATCTTTTGTCTTTAATAATTTCGAGAGAGACATAAGAGTTTTAAAAGAAAACCAGACTTTTGTTAAATACGGATACAACGCAGTTGTTGTGGCTACCCGGGGTGCGGGTCTAAAAGAGAAAGAAATTAAAGATGGAATAAACATACAAAGATTAAAGGTTGGTTTCTTTGGGTTTTTACCAATCGAGCTTTTTTTGTATTGGATAAAATCAATAGCTGAATTTAAAAACGAAAAGATATTTCATTGTAACGATTTGTACACTTTACCAATTGGGTGGTTTATCAAGAAATTTTTAAATAAAAAAGTTTTTGTAGTTTACGATTGCCACGAGTTTGAGACCGATGCTGCAGTTTATGAGGGCAAGCCACATGTGAAAAAGCTAGCCCAGATCGTTGAAAAGATATGTATAAAAAGTGTTGATAATGTTATTACAGTTAGCGACTCTATTGCAAGTGTCTACCAAAAAATGTATGGATTATCAAAGCCCCTTGTTGTTATGAATTGTCCAAGGTGCAAAAGATATCTCCCAAAGGATTTGTTTAGAAAAGAACTTAGGATCCCACGGGATGCGAAAATATTTTTGTATCAGGGAGGGTTTACGAAGCTCAAGAGTAAAAGTGCAGAGATAATTGCCAAGATTTTTAATAGATTGGAAGAGAAAAACAATGCCGTGATAGTTTTTCTTGGGTATGGTAAGTATTTTGATGAGTTAAAGTCTCGGCTTGGGGGCCTCCATGTGTATTTCAAAAATGCTGTGAGCGTTGATACGTATATGGATTATGTTTGTTCGGCAGATTTTGGAATCCATGTTTTAGACGACACTTGCTTAAATCATGAATATGCTCTACCAAACAAAGTTTTTGAATATATTGCGGCGGGGCTTCCCCTAATAGTTTCGAATCTTTCGGAGATGAGAAAGCTTGTGATGGAAAATAAAATTGGCTTGGTTCTAAAAAATAATTCCTCCCATTCGTTAGAAGAAGCAGTTAAGAAAATGACTTCTGTTGACAGAGATAAATTTAAGCAAAACTTGAGAAAAGCTGCAAAAACTTATACATGGGAAAACCAAGAAAAGGCTCTTATTAATTTGTATAGGGATCTTTTAGGGAGATGAGATGAAAGTTATATCTCTAGTAGGTGGTCGTCCGCAATTTATCAAAGAAGCTGTGTTGCATCAAGAATTAAAAAAGACCGGTATTGAGGAGATACTGGTCAACTCTGGCCAACACTATGACTACAATATGTCGGATATTTTTCTTGAAACCCTTAATATAGGTAAACCTGAATACAATCTAGGTGTAGGACCCGGAATACATGGTGAAATGACCGGAAAAATAATTATTGAGTTTGAAAAAATTGTTTTACAGATAAAGCCAAATTTAATTATTGTTTTCGGCGATACAAATACAACTCTGGCCGGAGCGCTGGTTGGAGCGAAAATAAAAATCCCCGTTGCTCACGTGGAAGCAGGGTTAAGAATGCTACCTAAAGATATGCCGGAAGAGACAAATAGAGTTGTGGCTGATCGGGTTTCAAGTTTATTATTTTGTCCATCTCAACTAGCTGTAGAAAATCTTAAAAAAGAGGGCATCACGAAAGGAGCTTATCTAACTGGAGATATAACTTATGACCTATTTTTAAAATGCAAAAAACATTTTAAGTATGAAGTTTTTAATGATCTAAAGCTTAAAGAAGGTAATTTCGTTGTTGTAACAATCCACCGAGATTACAACGTCGATTTCAAGGACAAACTGAGTAAAATCCTAAAAGAGTTGGAAAAAATATCAAGAAAGTATAGAGTTATTATCCCCATTCATCCCAGAACCAGGAAAAATATTGAAAAATTTAACTTGACTATCCTTACAAAGAACTTAACAGTAATAGAACCCATTGATTACTTTAATCTTATGGGTTTGGTGTCCAAATGCTCTAGGGTTATTACAGATAGCGGGGGCTTACAAAAAGAAGCGTATTATGCAAAAAAGCCAGGGTTCTTAGTAATGCCTGATCCCGCTTGGCACGAGTTAGTCAAGCACAAACTTAATATTTTATGCGATGAGAATAATCTAAGCTACCAGGTTCTGAAAAATCACCCTTACAAATACAGAGCTAACCTCTACGGGGATGGAAAAGCAGGGGAGCGGATAGCAATGATCCTAGAAAAGGTCCTTTCCTCGAATAATAAGTCTAAATAGCATCACTTGATTCTATATAGGTAAAGATCCTTGTATACTGTGTAATAAGATGTGGGTGGTAAAAAACACGTAAGGGTTTCATTAATAATTTGTTTTTGGCTTTCAATTGGTAAGTATGAATATGCATGAGTGCTGTACTGATTTGAGGTATTGAAATAGCTATATCTAATCCTTATATCTTTTAGTTTTTCCTTGTCTTTTAGGATCTCATCTGTGAGTAGAAAGGTCTTATCAAATTTCGTTGTTAACTGGGTGACGTTTGGGTTTGCAAGATCTTCGGTTTTATCGATTATAAAAGTGTTTAAGTTATAGAAATATTTTAGAGGTGCCATCATTGCACTTCCAGATCTATAGTTTTTATTTACTAAAAGAAGATCATTTTTTCCTACAGCTTGAAAGATTTCTTTATAAGAACTTGTTTGTGGTCCCTCAGTCCCCTGCGTTTGAATTAGTGTGAAAGGTATAAAGCACAGTATAGTTATTGTGATTACCAATATTAGAGTTCTCCTTTTTTGTATCTGATCAAGGGTTAATGCTCCCAAAAGAAGATAAAAAGGTACAACTTCGCTTATTGCGTATCGAAGATGATAATAGTGATTAGGTACTTTTAATATGAAGGATGTAGTTATGACAAAAAAGAGTGTGGTAAAAACAGCAAGAAGATACAGCTCTTTAGATTTTTTGCAGATTTGTAGAACAAATACTGGGTAGAGCACAAGTATTATTGGAGATATGTATAAAATTGTTCCATATAGAAACGTTTTGGTGAAAGGGGAGGTTGCAACCGAACGTATAATGGGAACAATCATTGCAAGCAGCATGGTAGCAGGAAGGACCTTATCTGCTAAATGTATAAAGTTTTGTTGTTGTTTTTTCTTAAGGTCCCTCCAAAATTTAATCGAAAGTACTGCAAGCATTGTAATTATTCCCAAAAGAAACTTGTTACCGCCAAAAGCCAAAACGTATGGACGGTATATTTCGTAAAATAAGGCAGACATAAATTCTTTATAGAACAAAAAAGAAATTCCAAAGAGTGCAAAAACAAAGGCCAGATAGATCAGCAAGTCCCTTTTTACATTTTTGTTTTTAACAATCAGAACAACTAAAACAGCAATTAAATAGTAAAAAGGTATGTACATGAACGAACTCATACGAGTGTAGTAAAAAACATTGATTAAGAGAGCAGAAAGGATTAAATAAAATCTATTTGGTTTGTGATAGTACTTTAGTAAATAATAAAAACTTGATGACGTAAACGCTAGTGCCACGATTTCCGTTACGGGAAATTTTGAAAAAAACGCGTGTGCAGGG
>Ga0315284_10002867_pt1 | contig 24575 bp, 24 predicted proteins | sample YL17G09_16_MG_FD_203696 | JGI IMG/M metagenome (GOLD analysis project Ga0315284, IMG submission 203696) | Sediment microbial communities from Yellowstone Lake, YNP, Wyoming, USA - YL17G09_16 | ecosystem: Environmental > Aquatic > Freshwater > Lake > Sediment | place: USA: Wyoming | collected...
TCAACGGTTTTAAAAAATTGAGTGTAATAGGACAGATAATTCCCCGGGCGGGTGCCTTCCGGATAGAACACCCCCATCCAGTCCCGGAAACTGAATCCCGACGTTCCGATTGAAATCATTCTGCATAGCTCGATGGCTAACACAAGGGCGGCACATGGCATATACCCGCAGGTGCAGCCCCGTGCTTTTTTTCCGGCGCTCTCACGACTTTTATGTACGGGTGGTTCCTGTACGGTCGTCCCGGAGAGGTGGGCCGCATCATCTGTTCCACCTGGCAAGCGCATCGGCAAAAGGCGGTCGTGCAATCCCTTTTTCCGAGATAATGGCCGATATGTTCCCGGCCGGTGTAACATCAAACGCCGGGTTGTAAAACGATACGCCTTCAGGTGCTTGAGAAAGACCATAAACGCGGTATATTTCCCCGGGGTCACGTTCCTCTATCGGTATTTCACCACCCGTTTTCAACGTGAAATCGAAACTGGTCAACGGAGCGGCTACATAAAACGGCACGCTGTGTTCACGGGCCAGGACAGACAGGCCGTAGGTCCCGATTTTATTAGCCGTATCGCCGTTTGCCGCGATCCGGTCCGCACCGACGATGACGTAGTCGATTCTCCCCTGTCTGAGCACCTCTGCCGCCATACTGTCGCAAATCACAGTCACCTTTACACCGTTCCGGGCCAGTTCCCACGAAGTGAGCCTTCCCCCCTGTAAGAGCGGCCTGGTCTCGTCCACATAGACGTTGATGGTCTTTCCTTCATCCATCGCCGCATATATCACCCCGAGAGCCGTACCGTATCCTGATGTGGCAAGCCCCCCTGCATTGCAATGTGTCAATACTGTATCGCCATCAGTGAGAAGCCCTGCACCATAACGGGCAAGTTCGCGGCAGACTTGGATATCCTCCTCCTGAATCGCCCTGGCGCGTTCAAGAAGCACACGTTCCGTATCGGAAGAAGTAAACGCGGTGTCGAGACATCGCTCCATCACATCGAGCGCATGGAAAAGATTCACCGCAGTGGGCCGAGTCTTCCTGAGGAGGCTTATCGATTCACGGACGTTGTGCTCATCGTTGTTTTCCCTGTAAGCTGTAACCACCCCGTATGCTGCAGCGACCCCGATCGCGGGCGCTCCCCGTACCGCTAGCAACCTGATCGCCGCGCAGATCTCGCTGACAGTCGCGAGGAGGAGATATTTCTCTTCAATCGGGAGCAGACGCTGATCGAGAATGACAAGACCCCGTTCCGTCCAGACAATAGTCTCCACGGGAATATGTTTCCCCATCGCACTCAAAAGGAAACCATTTCCCGGAAACGAGACATTCGCGTCTCAACCTCAGCAATATCGAGGCTTTTCAAGCGGTTGATGCTGAAATCCTCGACTGTGAACGAAGCCACTATTCCACCGTAGACTAATGCCCGCCTGATTGTGCGGAAATCTATGGAATCCTCCCGGGCGATATATCCGAATGTTCCGCCGGCATACGTGTCGCCTGCGCCCGTCGGGTCGATGACCCTGTCAACCGGATAAGCCGGTATAATAAACATTTCATCGCGGCTCACGAGAAGCGACCCGTGCTCTCCCTTCTTCACAACGACGAACTGTGGGCCAAACTCGAGCATTGCATGCGCCGCCGTGACAATCGACCGTTTGCCGGTTAAAAGCATCGCCTCCTCGTCGTTGATCATCATCATCGTGACTTTCTGTAAAACCTCCTTGAGTATATCCGTTTTATCAGCGATATAGCATTCGATAGTATCGGCACCAATGAAACGTGGTGATATCATCTGGTCGATGACCTGAAGCTGCAATTCGGGATTGATATTTCCCAGGAAGACATAGTCGGTATGACGGCACTCATCAGCAAGCACCGGAATGAAATCCGCGAAAACGTTGAGCTCGAGGTTCGTCGTTTGCCGTTTATTCATATCAGTTTCATACTGACCGCCCCAACGGAATGTCTTTCCTCCGCTGACGACCTTCACACTTTCGGTATTGACACCCCGGCTCCTGAGGAACGCCAGTACATCTTCGGGAAAATCATCGCCGACCACTCCGACGAGCAGGACAGGAGCAAACAGTGAAGCCGCAACAGAAAAATAGAGGGCCGAGCCACCCGGGGCATCTTTCATGCATCCATGATCTGTTACGATATCATCAAACGCAATTGAGCCGGTGACAACAACACTCATGCCGACATCCTTCAATTTTTTCGGTTTCAGGTATCTTCAGTAACTAATCTCGATGCGCTGTGACCTTCCGGTTTCCCAGAGCTTTTCAATCGAATAGTATAAACGTGTCTCGGCATCAAAAATATGCACGACAATATCAACATAATCAAGCAGAATCCATTTCTGCGCTTCATATCCCTCAATATGCCAGGGCACCGAATCATGCTCTTTTTTCATGATCCGGTTAACCTCATCCGCTATGGCTTTTAAGTGTACCGAAGATGTGCCGGTAGCGATGATAAAAAAGTCCGCAACACTTGACACACCTCTCAGGTCCATAACAACGATATCCTCGCCTTTTTTGTTCATGATGATGTCGATAATATGCTCGACATTTTTCACAAATCCGGCGGTTTTTTCGGAAAGCAATCCCTATTCCCCTCCTGTGATGTGTAAGGAATCCCAATCCCTTCCCAGAACTACGACAACATCCTCAATGGTGTAAGGATTGGCGGAATACTGGTCAAGAACGTACTCTATACCGAGAAATTCCGCTACAATGAGTGCTTTCTCCCTGTCACCTTTCCGGTCAACGACGACCGATGTATCGAAGTCGAACGAATCGGCATTCCCCCCGTTTCCATTTACTACATCAAATCCATGCGCCCGTAACACATCGGCGAACTTCAGCGCCAGGCCTTCACTGCCGCACCCGTTCAGGAGTGCGATTCGTATCCGGGCATCAGGTTCTTTCTCGCCAGGCTGCTTTTCAGGACTTTGAGTGATATTCGTAATAATTATGATAGAAATGACTGAGAGGATAATGATGGGTGTTGATATGTAAGCTGCTATTTTAAAGTATTTTGTCATAAACCATTCATACAGAGGCGGCATATAAAAAAGGGATTACATAGATACTCCTATGCACCCCTTAAAGAAACACACCGTATTGGACAGGAATATTCAAAAAGATCGTAATCTGCACTACCTCATAAAATAAGGATACCGGTAAGGTGAAAATCTATCGCCGTATTCATTGGGCGTCATGCCCGAGTAATCACGGTAATGAAAACTGATAATGGTGTTTTTCCATGGTTGGTAGAACATATCGAACGACGGTATAAACAGCCTCCCGGTTTCTTCACCCGGCCTTACACCACCAGAAGCCTGATTGCTGAACAGGCTTCCCATGTTGTTCTGGTAGGCGACTCTCATCCTGAATGTCAGGGGCATATTGAACCGGTATTCCATCGTATTGATATACATGCCCATGAGATTATTGCCGTATCTTCCCGACGAGGAGTAGCTCATGACAGTTTCCTGCTTCATGCTGAACCGTTTCGGGTCGAGCAGGCTCATTCTTTTGAGACTGAGGTCCGGAGTGTTCAGCTTGATAAATGACTTTCCATCTTGAGACTGTACGGGTTGGGCATTGATGGAAACACATATAACCGACAGGACAAAACATACAAGAATATATGTGAGCACAGACCTCATGTTCGTTCCTCGTTATTGTTTTCCTGCTTATCCTTCGATTTCATTTTATAATCTAACAGTATCATACTCGATTTGTCAAGAACGAAAAACGCTCCTTCAGTTTAAATTCTCTAATTACTATCTGGTTCCAAAAAATTAACATCATTTTACGAGCCTTGTGATAAACCTTATTACTTTTATTTATACTCTGTCAGAGGTCGGCACGAAGCGCTGATTTACATGCCCTTGAAAGTGAGAAAGCACTATATTCCCCGCGCGGGGCATGTGAAAATACTTTTTCACAGCACCCTTACATTTCATCACATATCTCGTTTTTATCATTCAGGATGAGGATGACCGGCCGAAATCCCTCAAGCTCCTCTTCACTGAAAGTTGCATACGACAGTATATGGATGGTATCGCCCGGAGCGCCGAGACGTGCAGCCGGGCCGTTCAATCCGATGATTTTCGACCCACGTTCGCCCTCTATGACATACGTTTCAAAACGGGCGCCATTATTGACATTGACAACCTGAACCCGCTCATTTTCGATTATATCGGCTTTATCGAGGAGAGCGCGGTCAATGGTAATGCTCCCGTAATATGTCAGCTCCGTCCGGGTAACCGCGGCATTATGGATTTTCGATTTCAGCATGATTCTGCGCATGAAAATCAACCCCTTATCATCTGGTTCCTTTTGTTCCGCATCCCGCTTCGGGTGTTTTCCTGGCAACCCCCCATTTTTTTCAGATCATCTCCTGTACGAAATGGTTTGAAATTTTTATAGACAGGATTTACATGATTTTCAAGATTTACATGATACTTTATTGAGTATTTTCAATCTTGTTAATCCTGCCAATCCTGTTAATCCTGTCGTATATTTTTTGTCAATTCATTCGTTAAACATATAGTGAGACTTCGATTTCATACCGTACCCTCTCTGACAGGCCTTTAGTGCGGCCCCTTGTTGAGAATTTATGTATTTTCATGCTTTTTTAATGGAAATTCCGGACATGATATACCCTTTCCCTACGGTATACAGGCGCCCCGGTGAATCGGGATTAACATGTGCGGCAACCACTTCTCCGGCAAAAATGACATGGTCACCCGTTTTGAACTCTCCTGCAAGCCGGCACTCGAAATTAGCCACTGCATCAGTAAGCAGGAGACAATCAACGACTGTTGCGGGACAGGTTGCAATCCCCGACTCTGCAAGCTTATCTGTATTTCTTCCCGATTTTGTACCGAACAGGAGCGTTTCCTTCTCCTGCGCTTCGGAGGGGAAGGCGATAACGAATTCCCCCGCCTTCCGGATGACCCCGATCGAATAGCGCTGTTTCCCGAGCGAAAACGCCATCATCGGCGGAACATGCGAGGTGAACATGGTCCAGCCAATAGTAACAGGATTTACACGGCCGGATTCTTCTTTCGCCAGCACTATCACAACCTGCTCAGGATACTTTTTGAGCAGTGCTTCATTGAATGATGTCGCTCTCTGCATAATGTCCTCACCCTGCCTTAATAATCAGATTATCAATGAGCCGCGTCTTACCGAAACGAACCGCTATAGCAAGTAATCCGCCATCCTCGATGGTATCGACCGGCCGTATTGTATCGGGTTCAACAATTTCGACATATTCGACGATGGCGAGCGGAGCGCTCTCAAGAACATACATGACACGGTTCTTGATGGATGCGGCATCAATCTCACCCTTCAACACGAGCTCTTTCGCCTCCAGGAGGCTTTGATACAGAACCGGCGCCTGAGTACGTTCTTCACCGCTGAGATAAGCGTTCCTCGAACTCATCGCGAGACCATCCTTTTCACGGACAATCGGCGCTGCAACGATTTCGATATCGTAATTCAGGTCTTTCACCATTTTTCGGATGACTGCAAGCTGCTGAGCGTCCTTCTGACCGAACACGGCGATATGCGGTCTGACGATATTGAACAGCTTTGCAACAACCGTCGTGACACCCCTGAAATGATGGGGGCGCGAGCGGCCACACAGATTGTCCGTCAGACCTTCAACGATGACAAAAGTGGAGTATCCTTCGGGATACACAGAGCCGGTATCGGGAGCGAAGACGACATCACCGCCTCTGGCGTTTATCTTATAGATGTCGTCCTCGAGGTTACGGGGATATGTATTGAAATCCTCTCCGGGACAGAACTGCGTCGGATTGACATAAACACTCACAACGACGAAATCTGAACGCTGCCGTGCAATGTCAACCAGGCTCAGATGTCCCTCGTGGAGAGCACCCATCGTCGGTACAAGACCGACGGTTTTACCGCTGTTACGTATCTCGCGGCTCCGAAAAACCATTGTACTGATATCCGATACAAGATTTTCCACACCAACTCCTCTGCAACTATGTACCGCGCAAACGGACATCTCCGAGTGTTCTGTTGTCAGGCACACATCATGTCACACGATTCCGTTTCATAAAAGGCTCGTCGAGAAATACCGCTCGGCCCTGTCAGGCAGAATGGTGACAACGGTGCAACCGTCCCCGAGCTCCGATGCGACCTTGAGTGAAGCCCAGACGTTAGCACCTGAGGAAGTTCCCGCGAGAATGCATTCCTCACGGGCGAGCCGTCGAGTTGTAGTAATAGCGTCGTCATCTGTCACAGTGACAACTTCGTCGATGAGGCTCACATCGAGTATCGGCGGGATAAACCCATCGCCTATTCCCTGGATACTGTGGAGGCCTGGTTCATGACCCAGAAGAGCCGCCGAGTTGGCAGGCTCGACTGCCACGATTCTGATTTTCTTTTTCTTTTCCTTCAAAAAGCGCCCGACTCCGCACAGGGTACCGCCGCTTCCGACACCCGCCACGAACGCGTCTATTCTACCGCCCGTATCACGCCAGATTTCCGGAGCGGTCCCGAGATAATGGGCCTCCGTGTTTGCCGGATTTTCAAACTGGCCGACACGGAAAGCCCCGGGTATCCGGGCAACCAGATCATCGGCAACCCTGATCGCACCCGAAATGCTCTCTTCTTTCGGAGTCAGAATCAGGTCTGCACCCAGCGCCCTGATGATTTTCTTGCGTTCCTCGCTCATGTCTTCAGGCATGACGATGGTTACCGGATAGCCTTTCAGCTTACCGACAAAAGCAACACCGATACCGGTGTTTCCAGATGTAGCTTCCACAATGAGCGAACCGGGCTTCAAAACCCCATCACGTTCCGCTTTCTCGATAATCCATCGTGCGACCCTGTCTTTGACAGAACCGCCGGGATTGAGAAACTCCGCTTTCGCGAGTATCGTGCTGCCGTCAGGCGAATTGAGGGTGATGAGCGGTGTGTTACCGATCGTATCAAGTATCGTCATGTATCTTTTCATTACAATGATCCCATCCTTTCAGGAACTATCAGAAGGATCATAACCAGCCGGGCATCAAGTTCTGAAGAATCAATACCCTCCGGCTTTGTTGAGGTCGAGCTCTTCGTTCTCGATAAATTCCGAGATTTCAAATGTGCGGACTTTGTCGTTTTTATCAAGTACCTTGACGGTTTTTATGCCGGCGTTGATGATGAGCCGTGTGCAGATTCTGCACGGCCGTGCTTCCTCGATAATCAAACCGTCATTCGCATCCATACCCGCCAGATAGAGCGTACTGTCAATCATCTCAGAGCGGGCTGCATGAATGATCGCGTTCATTTCGGCATGAACACTCCTGCAGAGTTCATAACGTTCGCCACGCGGGATATTCGCCTGCTGCCGTGGACAGACACCGAGATCGGAACAATTCACTGTGCCGCGGGCTGCTCCGGCATACCCGGTCGATATGATCTGGTCGTTTTTGACGATGACAGCCCCGAACAATCGTCTCAGGCATGTCGAGCGTCGCGCTATTTCCTTTGCGATATACAGGTAGTAATGATCCTTGTCCGGTCTTTTCATACTGAGCAGTCTTTCGTTTCACTCGAAAAATTCAGTGTGAATATGGGGATTTTGTCCACAAAGAACAAATATACCATGTTTTCTCTGATGAAGTCAACCGCATATCCGGGAGGAGGACGTGATGAGTTGACGGTTAGCGGGGTTTCCACAAAAAAATGGGTGAGGAGCGCGTTTCACATCCCCTCACCCTGTTACAGCCAGTCGTATTAACCGCTTAATTCGCCGAAAGCGCCTTTTCAATCGCGCTGATCAGATCCGGATCGTCGGGAGTGATTTCCGGAGCAAAACGATTGATCATAGCGCCATCCCTGCCGATAAGGAATTTCTCGAAATTCCATCTGATCACACCGGGAAATTTCGATGAGACAGGATCGGTCAGGAATTTATAAATCTCATGCTGGTTCGGTCCCTTCACATCAATCTTCTTGAACATCGGAAAATCGACGAGGAAATTGTCGGAGCAGAAGGTGATGATTTCTTCGTCGGTCCTGTTCTCCTGTTTGAAGGAATTTGACGGGAACCCCAGAATGACAAATCCCTGGTCTTTATATTTCTGATACAGTTGCTCCAGACCGAGAAACTGTGGTGTCAGGCCGCATTCGGTCGCGGTATTCACCATGAGCACAACCTTGCCCTTGAACTGAGAAAGATCCGTCGGAGTGTTCCGGATATCGACGATCATGAAATCAAGGGCGGGTTTTTGCGGTTTTGGGGGTTCCCCCGCGCACGAAAGCATGAAACACACAACAACCACGATGAAAACCAGCGGAATGATTCCTCGTGTGCACTTTTTCATGGTTTACCCTCGCTTGTGAATTTTTCAGGAAAGAGTATAGATTGTTTGTCTTTAGTTTTGTACGTGTGGCAAATATATATATCCTTTTTCAGATAATCAACCATTTTCACAATATTGTTATGGATTATCAAAAAAAACCGTATATAAATCCCCTATGCCGCATGTCAACAGAGTAGATTTCTTTTCTGGCAACCCCCCATTTTTTCCTATCGTCCCCATCAGGACATGATTTACACTTTTATATAGACATGATTAACAAGATTTACATGATATTATTTATACATTTTTTCATTCTTGTTAATCTTGTCAATCCTGTCGTATTTTCTTGTCAATCTTGTCATTATACATATCGTGAGACCACCACTTCATAATGACAAACAAAGTTCCCGTTAAACTCCGTTTCCTGCTCATTACTCGTTTATAGAATTTTTAATAATTACTGAATTCACAGACTTTTACAACCAATATATTATTTATAATCAATGTATTATGTGAAATCTTCGTCTGGATTTTGGGGGGTCGCCAGAATAGATTTCTTTTCAATGGTTAATCCTCTGTTATTCACTATGGTTATCACAGTTCTATAACCGGTGTCGGCTCATTCTGCGATGCGGCGATGAGAAAGCCGAGGTCCCTGTCGAATTTTTCGAAAAGCTCACGAACCGTGCGTAATGCGATGTCGGGCCGGTTGTTTTCTTCGGAGAGATGTGCGAGGATGGCTTTCGGCTTTCTGTTCCCGGACAGGTTGAACAGTATTTCCGCGGCGTTCCGGTTCGAGAGGTGCCCTCTGTTGCTCTCGATTCTTTTCTTCACTTCCCACGGATACGGGCCGTTTGTCAGCATCTCGGCATCGTAGTTCGATTCGATGACCACAAGGTCGCACCCTTTCAGGCGCTCGGCGACAAGATGCGACACGAAACCGAGGTCGGTCGCCACAGCCAGGGTCTTTCCTCTCGAGGAAATACGGAACTGGACGGGATCCTCCGCATCATGGGATACGCTGAACGGAAGGATTTCGATCCTGTCTATCATGAACTGAACACCGCTTTCAATTGTCATCACCTGTTCAAAACCGTTCAACTTATTATTGATGGAGCGACGTGAACCTTCGGTCGTATAGATCGGAATCCCGAGTTTCCGCGCGGTAATGCCGACTCCGTTGATGTGATCGTTGTGTTCATGGGTCACAAGGATGCCCTTTATCCGGCCAGCGTCACAGCCACGCGATTCAAGCCGTGTGATGAAATCACGGTGAGCGAGTCCCTGGTCGATGATGAGGGCGGTTCCGTGGCTTTCAATGTACATCGAGTTGCCGCCCGAACCGCTGGCAAGAAGACAGAGTTTCACGTGACAGGATTCTCTCTCAAAATATTGATGGTTTCCCGGAGTTTTAGAAGGCTTGTCAGTGCCGCTTCCGCGTAATCATTACCGCCGGAAGCATAAAGGATTGAGCGCGAACTGTTGATGACCAGCGATCCAGCCCTAGCGCCGCAGCCCTCTATCACTGCACCGAGATCGCCGCCCTGCGCGCCCACACCGGGCACGAGGATAGGCATGTCGCCGACAATCGACCGGATTGTTTTAAGTGCCTCGGGTTTTGTGGCGCCCACAACCAGGCCGATTTCACCCTCACCGGCCCAGTGCGCAGCGGCCATCGCCACCCGCTCATAAACGGGGAACCCGTCCGAAAAAAGCATCTGAAAATCCCGCGCTGAGTCGTTCGAAGTGAGACAGAGGATAAACACGCATTTTCCTGGCCTGAAAAATGGTCTGACAGTATCGAATCCCATGTATGGATTCACTGTCACCGCATCTGCGCCGATAACATCATACGCATAACGGGCGTAGTGAAGGGCGGTATTGCCAATATCGCCACGTTTGAAATCGAGAATAACCGGTATGTCCGGAGGTATGGATGTGCAGGTTTTCCTGAGCATGTCGATTCCTGCGCTTCCGAGCGCTTCATAAAACGCCGCATTCGGTTTATACGCGCAGACATATCGGGATGTCGCGCGTATAATCGCTTCATTGAATATCCGGACACCTTCCGAATCCCGCGAAAGAAACGCAGGAATTTTCTCCGGATCGGTATCGAGCCCGACACACACGAGACTCCGTGCTCTCTCGGAGGCGCTCACCAGTTTTTCCCTGAAGCTCAAACTCATCGATCCCCGGTTTGTTCGATGATTCGTCCGAGTGCCCTGAAAACCCTCCAGCGCACATGAAAATGTGTCATGACACCAAGCGGAATTCCGAGATACGCCACAGTGGGAATTTCAGGCATTCCGTTCTGGATATACCCCAGAACCACCGGCACGATACCGCACAGAAAAACGATTACCGCAATGATGAACACTTTTATTTTTAACAAACTGACGCCGGCAGTCACCCTCACCCGGCCGTTCCCGCCCGAAATATCGAGCGAAATGTGCGATATACAAGTCAACGGCCGCTTTGAGGAAAACCTCACCGACGGATATCGGAAAGAAATGACAGTATCATTCCGCCCGGTCTCCCTGAAACCTGCAGAAACCAGTTTCTCTATCAACCGTGCCCGGATGGTTCCGGGAGTTCCGTTCACTGTGTATATTCTGTAAACACGTTTATGGTGCATGGTTCGGTCGTGGTTCATAATTGAAAACCCATATCGAGCTCAATATATCACATTCCGTGGTTCTTTTCAATAACTTGTTTGTCAATTTTTTTTCTTGACTCATGGTATAACTATGATTATCTTATAACGTAATTCGAGTAAATTACTCGAAGTTTTTTTTGTTTATTTTTGAGGTAGCCATGTCAGTAAAAATTGTTGTCGGCTCCCAGTGGGGAGATGAAGCAAAAGCCAAAATAGTCGATTATCTGGCCGCCGAGGCTGATTATATCGTCCGCTTTCAGGGAGGAGCGAATGCCGGTCATACCGTTATTGTCAACGGTAATGAATTTATCTTTCATCTGATACCTTCGGGCATTATGTACAAAGAAAAAATCGGCATTATCGGCAACGGCGTTGTGATAGATCCTACCGCTCTTCTGGATGAAATCGGGGAACTGAAAAAAAGGGGCATCGATGTCGAAGGAAGACTGTTCATCAGCCAGAAAGCGCATCTTGTCATGCCGTATCACAAGCTGCTCGACCAGGCTTCGGAGAAACACAAGGGGAACAACTCCATCGGCACGACGGGAAGGGGAATCGGCCCCGCATACCGTGACAAGGCCGGCCGTGTCGGCATACGGATTGTGGATCTCCTCAACCGCGAAGTTTTCACCGGGAAACTTGAGCGTAACATCAATGAGGCGAACGAGTTTTTGACCAAAATATACGGGTATGAACCCCTGAATGTCGGCAAGGTGGTTGAGAGCTTCCTGGAATTCGACCGCAAGATCGACCCGTATGTGAAAGACATTTCCATCATCCTGCACGATGCGGTTAAATCCGGCAAAAACATTTTGTTTGAGGGCGCACAGGGGGCTTTATTGGACATTGATCACGGAACCTATCCCTATGTCACCTCGTCGAATACAGTCGCCGGAACTGCCTGTGTCGGCACCGGCATTGGACCGACCTCCATCACTGACGTTATCGGGGTGATCAAGGCATATACGACCCGTGTCGGCAACGGTCCCTTCCCCACGGAGTTCGATGAAGATTTCGGCAAGGTCATCCGTGAAATCGGGGGAGAATTCGGTGCGACAACCGGCAGACCGAGACGCTGCGGCTGGTTTGACGGCGTTATCGGCTCCTATGCTGCTCGGATAAACGGATTGAGCGCCCTGGCAATCACGAAGCTGGACGTGCTCGATACGCTTGATGAAATCAAAATCTGTACCGCATACCGTTACAATGGCAGGACTATAACCAATTTCCCGGTAGACCTGAATGTCCTTGAAAACGTTGAGCCGGTCTACGAAACCCATTCGGGCTGGAAGGAATCAACCAGGAATGCCCGACAGTACGCGGATTTGCCTCCGCGGGCACGGTCCTATATCGAACGCATCTGTGAAATAGTCGGCACACCGGTTAAGTATGTATCAGTCGGTTCAGACCGTAACCAGACAATAACGGTCGATTGATGTGAAAAGACGAAACCTTACTGTAAAAATGCCCTCTCCGATGGGGGCATTTTTTATTATGTTTTACCAGAAAAAAACAATACTTCTTTGCACGAGACAATCGATAATTTAATATATAAAAGTCATAACTGTCCGGGGAAAATTGAACAATTATTTTTATGAGCCCCCTTCCTGTCCTTTGGACATCCTTCCCCCCAGTGGGGGCAGGATATAAAGCCCTGCGGCACAGGAGATTGCCCCCTATGGGGGACACATAGAGCCGCGAAGCGCAGGTGGCGCGAGAGCGCTGAAAGGGGGCTTGTCAGAAAGGAACATTACGTACTCATAAAGTATATCATAAATTGAAGCAATATCCCGTAAGCTAATGGTTTTTTAAAGATTGAAAATCTCTCACTTTCATATTTACCGGACAGTTCTGTATAAAAGTATTGCTGTTAATGTATGTTTAAAAATTGAATTTTTATAAATATCAGGTGGTTATGGGGGTTTAAAATGAAAATGAGAAAAATAACCTACACACTCTTTTTATTGTGCTTACTATCCTTAAACTGTGAATTTATTAAATTTACTAAAAATCATTCATTCAATAAACACAGTACAAAAACTCTTTTAATAACAAGCGACTATGGGGATATTATGCAATGTTCAACATATTCCCAACTCATAAAAATTTCCGAAATCATGATATCGGCTCATCCCGACATCATTTCTTTTGATAGTGCGATTCCGAACCTGTGTTATTACAAAACTTCAATAGGATACTACTGGTCCGGGAAAAACATGGATAAACTCTATGAACAAGGGTATGATCCTTACGATATTATTGTCAAAAAATTCCGGAAAGCCGGCATCATGGTTCTGGCAGGTATTCGTATGAATGATCACCATGGGGCAATGGACATGTGGACTCCATGGGACAGGGCGCATAGTGAATGGTCTCTGGGTAAAGATACCGATGACCGCTCATGGAGGGCCGTAGGCGATTTTCGTCAGATGGATTATGCCATTGAGGGCGTTCGGGAATACAGGCTTGCGATCATCAAGGAAATTATCAACAAATACAATGTTGACGGAATCCAGTTAGATTTCGGGAGAACTGCCCCGTTTCTTTCCGAACCCAGGAAAGAAAAGGCACACTATCTGACACAGTATATAATGGACATCCGTGAGGTGCTCGATACCGCAGGAAAAACAAAAGGCAGGTCGATGATCCTTGGTATGATTTTACCCTGGGATTTGAGTTTCTGCGAGGAAGAAGGAATCGAAATCCGAAAATGGATTCAGGAGGGTCTGATTTCATATGTTTCGCCAGGTGAATGGTATTATGCCGATTGGAATATTCCTCTTCAGGATTGGGTAGAGATGACGAAAAATACTGATTGCAAACTCTATCCGATGACATGCGGCAATGTCTCACCCTATCAGCTTCCCTGGGAAATGGGCTTGCAAACGTTGCAGGGCGACAACAGGGTTCTCGATCATCCGAAAATCAGCGCCATTGCTGAAAATTTCTACGGTCAGGGAGCCTCTGGTCTCATGTTCTATAATTTCTATGTTTCCGGTGCGGAACAGGATGAATCATTCGCGAAATATTACCCGTTTCTCAGGGATTGGACTGACCCCGATAAAATAAATTATCAGTCTCGTCAATATTTTTTCTGCCGCCGGTTGAAATATATTCCTACTGAGCATTATTCATTCGGAATGCCGAAAGGGTACGCGTCCGGAGAGGAACAACCCTTCTTTCGTCTACCACTCAACAAAGAAGATGATGAAGCCTCATATTCATTTCTTTTTTATGGAGATTCTACATCATCAAATGCACAATTCCGTTTTAAAATCAAAGAAGTATCCGAAAAGGACAGGCTTGAGGTAAAGATTAATAATCTGGTAATTGAACCTGATACTTTTTCGATAAAAACATTGCCTGTTTACCGGGTCGGTATATGGGAGAAAAAGATATCAACTCCTCCACTGGAAAAAGGTCTTAACAAAGTAAATCTCAAGCTTCTTAAAAGCGACCCCAAACGCACAGAAATTATTGAGGCAGGCGAGTTCGAAATAATACTGGAACCCTTGAAGAGAAAATAAGGGCAAATTGATCAACTTTTAAAGCCTTGTGATAAATCTTTGACTCCTGTTTAAACACTGTCAAGGGTCGGCGTGTAGTGCCGATTTACATGCCCTTGACAGTGTGAAAGCACTATATTTCGAGTATGGGGTTTTTGTGAAAAAACTTTTTCATAACCCCTTTATAGACGATAAGAGCTTTATGTGAAGACACATAACCGCAGATTTTTATCAAATCAATTGTACCGTTTTTTATTCCGTTAAGCTTTACCGGCTGCGGACTAAAAGAAAAACACAAAGAAAAATTCTCCAGTCATTATATTTTATGGCAGCTTCCGCCTCAGACACAAACCCAGATGAACAGCTATGTCATCCAGACACCGGGGGGTAGGATAATTGTTATTGACGGAGGATGTGCCGGTGATGCGCCTTATCTGAGAGGTTTTCTGAACAATCTCGGAAATAATGTCGATGTGTGGTTTATTTCGCATCCCCATTATGATCATGTAGATGCGTTGATTGAGATTCTGAACAATACCTCCGGCATTACGATAGATAGAATATTCGGCTCTCTTCCCGATGAGGACTGGGTAGAAAAATATGATCCTCCGGCATTAAACACAATAAAGGCGTTAAATAAATCATTAAAGAATTTTTTTTTTGTATCAGATGAAATGATTGAAGGAGGAACTTTATGACAAATCGTGAGCGTGTCCTTACGATTCTGAACGGTGGTACACCTGACCATGTTCCCTGGTTTGGGGATCTGGATTACTGGGCGACTGCGATGATATGTCGGAATGAGAAACCTCCGGATTTCAAACAGAGCGACGAATATATTCAATGGCATCGGGATCTCGGTGTGGGTTTTTATCTTCAGGGATATTTCCCTTTCAAAGAAATAATCGAAAACTGTGAGGTACTGACTTGGAAGGAGGGGAACGACCGTTACCGTCAGATAAAGACACCAAAAGGAACACTCCGGGAATGCTGGAGATGGCTTGATATATCTTTTTCCGAAAGCCCCTTCGAGCATCTTGTGAAATCCGGTGATGATCTTCCTGCATACCGTTACCTCTACGAAAACATGCGTTATGAACCTGATTATGCATTCGCTGAACAAAGACATCATCATGTCGGGGATATGGGTGTAGTACTCTGTTACCTTCCGCGAAGCCCCTTGATGACAATGCTTGCCATTGATATCGGTATCAAAACAATTGCGGTGCTTGCGTATGATTTCTCCGAAGAGTTTGAAGAGACTATCCGAATAATGAAAAAGACGCTTGATAAGGCTTGTCAGATTGCGGTTGACAGTCCTGCGGAAATCCTCATGATACCGGAAAATCTTTCCGCCGAAATGGTCGGACCCCGGTTATTCGAGAAATTCATGAGGGGTTATCAGACTGAATGGTCTGAAAAAATCAAAGCTGCGGGAAAGTTTTCATGCATCCATATGGATGGTACCTTAAAAGGCCTTCTCCGGGAGGAGTGTTCTGTAGGGTTATCCTTCATAGAGGCCTGTACGCCGGCTCCTGTTGGAGACCTTAATATAGAAGAGTGGCGCGAGTACAAGAAAGGAACCGATACCATCCTGTGGGGTGGAATACCGGGAAGCTTTTTTACCCCTGCTGTAAGCGACGAAGAATTCGATTCCCTTGTGAAAAAGGTTCTTAAAGTGATGACCTCTGAAACAAAATATGTCCTCGGTGTTGCCGACCAGGTGCCTCCGGATGGTCTTGAATCAAGAGTTAGACGAGTACGGGAACTCGTTGACAGATATGGACATTATGTGTAAAAAATCATAATCCTTATTTCAAAAGTCTGAACTTGTATGAAGGGAATTGTTTAAGGAACTCAAACTATGAATAGTAGGGCACGAGTAGTAAAAGCGATTAACTTTGATTATCCCGACAGACCTCCAATATCACATGCGATTCTCCCAATCGCGCAACTGACTTATGGTAAAGAACTTGATGCAATACTTTCCCAAACACATGAGGATTTCGGTTGGGAGTTTCTTTCTGACTTGAAAAAAGATGATTTCCCGGCCTTGTACCGCGCAGGAGAAAACTATGATTCCTTCGGAACACTCTGGTCCGGAACCGAGTGGGGTATTTGTGGTATTCCCCAAAAATGTCCTTTCGAAGACTGGTCAAACTATGAAAACTACGAATGGCCCGATTTCACCGTAGCCCCTCCGAAAACCAGATTATATAGCGGTCATATGGCAGGAAAAAGTGACAATTATTATTCCCGGGGTGGCTGGATTGTTTTTTTTGAACAGGCTCAGCAACTTCGGGGTTTTAATAATCTGATGATGGACCTTGCAATGCGGACCAAGGAGGTGTACCAACTCCTAGATGATTTACTGGAATTTAATCTCCGGTATATTGATAAATGGCTTTATTGGAATTATGACGGTCTCCATTTCGCCGATGACTGGGGAACCCAGAGGGACCTCATGATTTCTCCCGATATGTGGAGGGAGTTTTTCAAGCCTGCATATAAAAAGATGTTTGAAAAGGTGATTGATGCCGGGGTAGATGTTCATTTTCATTCGGATGGTAATATAATCGAGATCATGCCCGATCTCCTCGATATTGGCGTTAAAGTCCTAAACTGTCAGAACAGTCTGATCGGACTTGAGAAACTGAAAAAAGATTTTGCTGGTAAAATTTGTTTCCGCACCGACCTTGACCGTCAAAAAGTGATGGTTTTGGGTTCTCCGGAGGATGTTAAAAAGCATATTCAGGAAACATTTACCTACCTTGGTTCTAAGAAAGGGGGCGTTATTGCATGTGGTGAAATCGGGGTGGATACACCTCTCGATAATATCAGGACTATGTATGATACATTCATGAATTTCAAGTTCTGATCAGGGAATGTTTGAACGGAGTATTATCAATAAGTTTAACTATATTGACCTTCAGCCTGGCCAGGTTATTACTATTGACAGGGTATATTGTGAAATCCTCGGTATTAAAAATCCGGAAATTGTGAATGATGCCGATTTCAGCCCTGTAAACAATCAGAGTGTTGTCACGCTTGTCCGGGATGAAATAAAATCGGTATTATTTACAGGCGATCTCGGCGGAGGGGGCGGAGAAAAAATCCTTAAAAGCGATTTCAGGAAAAAACTGAAAGCGGATTATGTGCAGATGTCCCATCACGGCCAGCACGGAGTTTATAAGTCGTTTTATGAGGCGGTGCACCCGAAATACTGTTTATGGCCGACACCATGCTGGCTCTGGAATAATGACAACGGCGGAGGTTTTAACTCCGGACCATGGCTGACTCTTGAGGTTCGATCATGGATGGAAGAGCTTGGGGTAAAAAAGCATTTTATTTCCTGCGAAGGTCTTTGCCGGATAAATAGATAAAAAAATGAACTACCCCGCAACAGATCTGCGGGGGTTTACCCTCTGTATTGGAAAAAGTCTATGAACATTTTCATGCCCTGTAAGAAAAAAGCTTATCGAAATTGATAACCGGATTATATTATTCTATGAATTGTTTTCTTTCTCCACAACGGGAAAGCACATGGAAAAAACACTGAAAAGGGCAATGGTGCTCGATTCATCCGACAACGTCTGTACAGTGCTGGCGGACGCGTTTAACGGTGACATGATTCATCTGAACGGCGGCCATGGGACACTTCGGCTCTCACAGGGTGTCAGATTCGGACATAAAGCCGCGTTGAAACATATTCGGAAGAACGAACGTATCGTCAAATACGGGCAGGCTATTGGCACCGCCCTCTGCGACATTGAGGTCGGCGAATGGGTTCACCTCCACAATATGACAAGCATTGTAGACCCCGATTTCAGACGGAGGCTCGAATCATGAAAGACCGCCAGATTGCGGAAGGCTGGCTGAGACCGGACGGTCAGAAAGGCATCCGCAATTATGTCGCTGTCGTATTTACTGTCGAATGCGCGGAACATGTCGCTTGTGAAATCGCCGGCCGGTTTGACGATATCCAGGTTTTCGGCTACGACGGGTGTCACGCAAACGAGTTTGTCACCCGTGTCATGAGCGCGCTGGTCATTCATCCCAACCTGTACGGGCTTGTCGTGGTGAGCCTCGGATGCGAGATGCTCCGGGGCGAACAACTTGTCGCTGCCGCCCGTACCGCTGGCCGTGAAGCCCGCCACGTCCACATCCAGCGAGACGGTGGAACATCAGCGTCGATACGGGCCGGATGCGCTTATGTTTCCGACATGCTGGACCGGCGCGATGACATCTCACGATGCCGTTTCAATCTGTCCGACCTTCGCATCGGGACGAACTGTGGCGGTTCCGACGCCCTCAGCGGGATGACGTCCAATCCCGCGGTGGGCTCGCTGTACGACCTTGTGATCGACGCAGGGGGCACCTGTTTCTTCGATGAAATAACCGAGATGATCGGGTGTGCCGACATGGCCGCCGGCCGGGCTTCCGACGATGTGGCAGTAAAAATCCGCGAGGCAGTGGATAGAGCCGTCCGTATCGGTGTCGGTTCGGGTTTTTTCGGGATTGCGACCGGGAATGCCGAAGGGGGCCTGACAACCATCGAAGAAAAATCTCTCGGCGCGTTCATGAAAAGCGGTCATCGCACCATCAGGGACATCGTCCGGGTCGGAGAACGGCCACAATCACCGGGACTGTATCTGATCGATTCAATCCCCGACGATCTAACCCGCGGAGCCTCGCCGATAAGCGACGCCGAAGACATGTCGAACGCGGCCGCCGCCGGATGCCACCTGCTCGTTTTCACGACCGGCCGCGGATCGCCGCTCGGGAGCGCTCTCATGCCTGTGATCAAGATCTGTGGCACCCCTGAAACCATCGGATCCATGGGCGAAAATATCGATGTTGATACCACTCCTCTTCTCACGGGGGAGGCAAGTATCGAAGAGATGGGAGCAGTGCTTCTCGATGAAGTGATCAGGGTGATTCAGGGAAAGAAAACCTGTGCTGAGAAACTCGGACACCGTGAGCTTCACATGCACTACATGGTGCAGCGTCATACCCCCTGCAGATGTTGAAACCTCCGCCGAACAAACGGAGCTTTTTATGATACCGGTTCGAAGGATTATGGTTTACGTGATTGGAGCAATCCATGGATGATGCCATACCGGATGAAAAAGAGGACGCGTCGCTGAAATCACGGATTTTTCTCTCTCACGCCCTGAAGCTGATCAATGCGCCGCTCGTCGTCGATGAACGACTCGAACTCATCGCGAGAATCATCGCCGATTACCTTTCTGTGGACGATGTCTCTATCTTTCTGAAAGAACCCAATGCCGATATGCTTGTCCTACGGATTTCAGTGGGGCTCAATCCGCTTGCGCTCGGGAATATCAGAGTACCCATCGGTAAGGGAATCACCGGAATCGTTGCACAGACCCGCACATATATCGCGACGAAAAACATCCTGAAAGACCCTCGTAATTTTTACTCGGTCTATGCCGAGGACGAAAAGTATCCCTCCCTCCTCTCATTTCCGATCGTATGGGAGGAGGAACTCATCGGTACAGTCAATATCCGCAGTATGAAAGAACGGGATTTTACCGAAACCGAGGCTGAGGAACTCAACAGTTTCACCGCCAGCATCGCCGGTTCGATTAAAAACGCTCAAACCTACGAGAGCCTTGAATACAAATCGCGGCTTCTCGAGCTGTCAATAAATATAGCCGGCTCGATTTCATCATCACTCGATCTCGATACCATTCTGGATGAATTCGCCTGGGAAATCTCGAAAGGATTCGGGTTCAACGGTGTCATAGTCCATCTGTTCGATTCACAGGGTATCCTGCATAAAACCGCTTCGCACGGGTTGAAGGTCAGCTTTGTCAACCAGTACCCGATCGAACGGGTGAAAGAATGCCTCCAGTCGAACGAACCGAAATTAAACCGTTTCGATACGACTGAAATATCAGAAGGGACGATGTCCGGGGTAACATGGAGCATGAGCCTTCCCCTGATCGGACAGAAAAGGACACTCGGAGTCATCAGCCTCTTCAACATGGAAGGCACTTTCAATGACCCGCACAACCTGTTCTTGAAGGACGGCATCGATGTCCTGCTTCATATCAGCGGACTTGCCGCCATGACAATAGAAAACGCACTCATATATTCCGAGATGAAACGGCTTTCCGATGACGAAAAACGGAAACACGATGAAATCGAAACACTATATTCCCGCATGTCGGCAGTGCTCGATTCCATCGACAGCGGTATCATCGCTGTCAATGAAAATGGTATCATCCAGGATTTCAACGATATCGCCCGCAGAACGCTCAGCCTGACCGATAATGCCCGGGGGACAGTTACCATCGATTCTATTACCGCCTATAAACCCTCCATCCAGACGCTTATCAGCCAGGGGAAAGAGCTGACGAACCGTGTCGTGCCGTTCAACGCACCTTCGGGGAATTTCGCGGCGATGGTAACCATGCGCTCGTTCAAAGATACTACCGGCGAACAGCGTGGAAGCGTGCTCTCCTTCCGGCCGATGGAAGAAACGGTCAAGATGCTGTCACGTTTCAGTTCACAGCGGCCGCAATTCACCTTCGACGATATCATCGGCCATTCAACCACCCTGACCGACACCATCCGTCTGGCGAAGATTGCCTCCCAATCCACCTCGAACATTTTCATTGTCGGTGAAAGCGGAACCGGCAAGGAACTGTTCAGCCAGGCGATCCACAATGCTTCCCCGGTGGCTGACGGCCCTTTCATTCCTGTCAATTGCGCGGCGATACCCAAGGACCTCATCGAAAGCGAGTTGTTCGGCTATGCGGAAGGAGCCTTCACCGGCGCCCGTAAAGGCGGGTACATCGGTAAATTCGAACAGGCGACCGGCGGGACGATCTTTCTCGATGAAATTTGCGACATGCCCCTCGACCTCCAGGCGAAACTACTCCGGGTGCTCCAGGAAAAAGTCATCCAGCGTGTCGGTTCGGAACACAGCATCCCCATCTCGACAAGAATTATCGCCGCAACCAACCGTGACCTGAAACAGATGATCGACACCGGTGAATTCCGTGAGGACCTGTACTGGCGGCTGAATGTGGTCATGATCGAAATTCCGCCCCTCAGGAAACGTAAGCTCGATATTAACGAGTTTGTCTCATTTTTTATCCATAAATATTCGAAATTAACCGGCAAGGAAATCAAGCGCGCTGAACCTGCGGTGTTGAAAAAGCTCATGGAATACAGCTGGAAAGGAAATATACGAGAGCTCGAGAATACCATCGAACACGCCGTTCTTGTCGCCCAGGGCTCCATGATATCCCTGAACGACCTTCCCGCTGATCAGATGAAACGCATCGACGAAGAAAAGACCGTCGGCAATGGCATGCTTGAACATGCCCTGAAAGAACGCGCCGAATCCTCGCGCAGACTCTACCATGAAGCGCTCGTGCAGACACACGGTGACATCGATAAAGCCGCCGCGCATCTCGGTATGAGCCGCGCCACTCTCTACCGCAGGCTGAAAAAATACAACCTCACCCGTTCGGTTTCCTCAATCAAAAAGGGAATCATCGAAGAGCCATAGCCAGAAAAACCATCGTCAAACTTTTGCCGAATTCCACACAGAACATACGCACGGGCTCATAGAATGCCCAGGAATCCCGATCAGGCAGATTTACTTAACATATTACTTTAAATATAATATGTTTCTGATTATGTATCAATGCGTTCCGGAACTATAACAGGCTGGCCTGTTTCGGGGTGCAGGACGAAGATGAAGGGTTTGTTGTAGATACGTTCGAGCACGTCATTGTTCATGATTTCCGGCGGGGGACCGGAAAACGCCACCGACCCGTTTTTGAATACAATGACATTGTCGCTCAGCATGATGGCGCTGTTGATATTATGTGTTACCGAGAGGATTGTGATGCCGAATTCCCCGTTCGCCCTTTTCAGTGTTCTGTGTATGTCGGATTCGTGCCGCGGGTCGAGAAAGGTTGTCGGCTCGTCGAGGAGCAGAATCCGCGAGCCCTGGGCGATTGCGGCAGCGATGAAGACGTTCTGGCGCTCTCCGCCGCTGAGTGTGTTGATGTACCGTTCCGCGAGGTGCCCGGTTTCGGTCAGTGTGAGTGCCCGTGCGACTGCCTCCCTGTCTTCCCTGCCCACAGATGTGAACGGGCTCAGATAGGGATATCTGCCCATCATCACAAATTCATTCACGGTAAAATCAAGACTACGCCCGTCGCTCTGGGGCACATACCCGACCAGCTTGGCAAGGTCCTTCTGGCTGTAAGTGCCGAGCGGTCTCCCATCGAGCACAATCGTTCCGGTACCCCCGGTGTTTATGCGCATGAGACACTTGAGAAAGGTTGATTTTCCCGCGCCGTTCGGACCGATTATAGAACAGTAGTCACCCTCGTCAACAGTCAGCGACACGTTTTTCAAAATCTGCGCAGCACCAATGGAGAAACAGAAATCATGTATATCGATCAATGCCTTTTTCATAAATATACCTCTTGCTTGCAACGACAGAATTCACATACCCTGATACCTGATTTTACGAAAAAAAGCTCTTTTTTCCAAGGACAAGATTTCATTCTGAAAATTCCCCATTTTTATTTCCGTTAAGAGGGCGGTGAAAAAGTATTTTTTTCACGCGCCCGATAATGAAATATGTTGTCTGTTTGCTGTCAAGGGCATGTAAATCAACACTTCGTGCTGACCCTTGACAGCATGTATCTACACAGATGATATTTTTTTTCACCAGGCTTTTAACCCGGTTTATTCCTAAATAGCTTGTTCATACAATCTTACTTATTGATTTAACTTACTTTAGATGCTGAAACGAGTTCAGCATGACAGTGGCTGAATTGTCACCCTGAACTTGATTCAGGGTCTCTACTACACACCATATCCAAAAAAATGTAATAATAATCCCGGTTAAAGAATGTTTTGCTCCATAATACGAAATCCGCAATCATAAAGTTCCGAAAGTCACATATCCGCTGTGCCTGACAATATTCGCTCCGATCTTTATGAGTTTCACAAACAGGTTGCGTGGCGACCAGTTGAAAGCATTATTTGGATATTATATGTGGAATGGGGATTAAGAATTATTAAATTGCATAATCGTATATGATGAAGTATTTTTACCGAACACATTGTGAAAATTATTATTGAAAGAAATCCCATTTTCTATGATAGAAACGATTTTTCTTTTCAAGATACTCTCTTTGTCTCTATCGCTTTTTTTCATGTGTGGTGTCTTTAATGGCGTCACGGCCTATTCCGAAGATATGACCGTCCCGACAGCGGAATCCGGTTCGCCGAGAAAAACCATTGTAGCCGCCCGGACAAATACCCCGATTACCCTCGACGGTTTACTTACAGAAATAGTTTGGGAGGATGCAGTGTCTGTTTCCGGGTTCATCCAGCAAGAACCATCAGCGGGGAAACCCGCCACCGAAGATACCGAAGTGCGTATTCTTTATGACACAGAAAACCTGTATATCGGGGCGATCTGCCATGATTCTGAACCTGACAGGATTATTCACAAAGAAATGAGGTATGACGGTGCCCTGATAAATGACGACCACTTCGAATTTGTGCTCGATACGTTCGATGACAAGCGGAGCGGTTATTTTTTCATGATCAATCCAAACGGGGCACGTTTAGATGGTACGATCGAAACGAGCGGTTTTGGAACCAATATCAACGAAAATTGGGATGGTATATGGGATGCAAGGGCGCGCATTACTGATAAGTGCTGGTCTGTCGAAATTGTGATACCGTTCAAGACCCTGCGGTTTCCCGGGAATGATATTCAGAACTGGGGGATTAATTTCAAACGGGATATATTGAGGAAAAGCGAGGAAACGCTCTGGACATCCTGGCTGAGAAACGACGGCCTTTTCCAACTGTCAAAAACAGGCCGGCTCACTGGCATGGAGGGAATCAACCGCGGTAAAAAAGTTGAAATTATACCTTATGTTCTCGATGGAGTGGAGAAAAATCAGACCATGCCTGTTGCCCATGAAGTTAAATACGGTGTTGATCTGAAATATCCGCTGACATCTGATCTGACCCTCGACCTGACGACATTGACGGATTACGCAC